>Ga0302179_10001031_pt1 | contig 17403 bp, 16 predicted proteins | sample I_Palsa_E3_1_FD_198788 | JGI IMG/M metagenome (GOLD analysis project Ga0302179, IMG submission 198788) | Peat permafrost microbial communities from Stordalen Mire near Abisko, Sweden - I_Palsa_E3_1 | ecosystem: Environmental > Terrestrial > Soil > Palsa > Peat permafrost | place: Sweden...
TCGTCTGCGACGCGACTAAGCTTCGCGAGCGCACCGGCTGGAAGCCCCGCCTGACCAGGGACGAGGGCCTGCGGGAGACGATCGACTGGTTCTGTGAGCCGGCCAACCTGGCCCGCTTTAAGACCAACGAGTACCACCAGTGAGTTAAGGAACATGCTTCCTGCCATCGAAGCCCCGTGGTCGCGAGGGGAGCTGAAGTGCGCATCCTGATCATCGGCGCGAGCAGCTTCCTCGGCGGTCATCTGCTGCGCGAGGCCGGCCCAGCAGGCCATCAGGTCGTGACGGCGGGCCGGTCCGCCGTCGCGGCCTCCCCCTCGCATCACCGGCTCGACCTGTCAGAAGATAGCCTGCCCCGGATCGCCGAGGTCATCGGCGCCATCGCTCCCGACGTGGTGGTCAACTGCGCCGGGGCTACCGCGGGTAGCCCGGACTTGCTGGCCGCGGCCAATATCACGGCCGTCTACGCACTGGTCACGGCGATGCTCGAGTCACGAACGCGGGCCAGGCTGGTACAGATCGGTTCCGCCGCCGAGTACGGGCGCACCGAGGAGGGCGTCCCGGTAACCGAGACGGCTCCGGCTCGGCCGGCCAGCGTCTACGGTGCCACCAAGCTGGCCGGAACCCGGCTCACCGAAGTGGGCCGGAGGGCTGGCCTCGACGCGGTCGTGCTGCGGGTCTTCAACGTGGTCGGCGCCGGGGCGCCGGAGGACGGCCTGCCGGGACGCGCGGCCGCGCAGCTGCGCGAGGCCATGGCGGGCGGCACCGACGTCCGGCTCGGTCCGCTGGACGCGGTTCGCGACTTCATCGACGCGCGGGATGTCGCCGACGCGGTCTTCGCCGCGGCGACCGCGACCGCCCTGCCGCATCCGGTCCTCAACATCGGCAGCGGTCACAGCATCGCCTCCCGGACCCTGGTGATGGAATTGCTCGCCGTCAGCGGCTACGATGCCGCCGTAACCGAAGATGCGCCTGGTTCGGCGCGCTCGGCCGCCTTGTCGTGGATGCAGGCCGACATCACCCGGGCGCGGCAGGATCTGCGCTGGCGGCCGTGCCGCGACCTGAAGGCATCCGTGTCCGACTTGTGGGAGGCGAGCTGTGGTGCGACCGAGGGCTGACGCGGCCACCCGGGTCACGCCGTCGCCGCGGCTCGTCGTGCCTGCCTACTTTCATCCGGCCGTTCATCCCGGTCAGTGGGAATGGCTGGCCGAGCACGCGGCTCAGGTTCGCCTGGTGGTCCTCAACGTCGCCAACGGGCCAGGCGACGGGCCGGAGGCCCCCTTCAAGGAAGCAACAGAACGCCTCCGCAGCGCCGGGGTGCCGGTGGTCGGGTACGTGGACACTAACTACGGCGACCGGCCCGCCCGGGAGATTATGACCGAGCTCGAGCAGTACCTGGACTGGTACGGGGTAAACGGCGTGTGCCTGGATCGCGTCGCGGCTGCCGCCGCCAAGCTGGCCTACTATGGCGCGCTAACCGCCCGGGTCCGCAAATTGGGAGCGCAGGTCGTATTCTTTAACCACGGTACGTACCCATCCTCAGCTTATGCCGAGCACGCTGACCTGCTGGGCACGTTCGAAGGCCCCTGGAATTCATACCTTAAACTCAATGTACCGCGCTGGGTGACGACGTGGCCGGCGGAGAAGTTCTACCACGTCGTGTACTCGGTGCCGCCCGAAAGTTTCAGCGAGGCCGCTCAGCTCGCCACCCGGCGTCACGCGTCAGCTGTTTATATTACTGAACGCGGTGGTGGTAATCCATACGACAGCCTGCCCATTGATTGCAGGAATTGACGTGTCAAGGTCAAGTGAACCCGGCAGGCGCCGGGGCCGCAGGTGGCGGCTCGTGTTGCCTGTGGTCGCTGTCATCGCGATCATGTGGGCCGCGGTAGCCTGCGGAGGGACGAGCCAGCCGACCGACCCGGCCCAGACCAGCCCGGCTCAGACCAGCCCGGCCCAGACCAGTCCGGCCCAGACCAGCCCGGCTGCCAGTACCGGCAAGGACTGCCTGCAGCTGGTCGTTCCTGCTTATTTCTATTCTTCTGCTATCTGGGCTCAGGCGGCCGAGGTCAAGCCGGCCCCTGGTGACATCATTCTGGACATCTCAGGTGTAGGAGCGGGCAATGCGCCGGACGCGCATTTCCAGGCCGTGGCCGAGCAGGCGAAAGCGGCTGGCGAAACAGTCCTGGGTTATATCTCTACCGTCGACGGTCAGCGGCCGGCCAGCCAGGTCGAGACGGAGGTCAGGAACTACAAGGCGTGGTACGGAGTCACCAGCATATTCCTCGACCGAGTTTCCGGGGAGCCGCAGCAGCTGGCCTACTACCGGCAGGTAGTAAACTACATCCACGGGTTCGACGCCGGATCTTCCGTCTGGCTTAACCCGGGTGATTACCCAGATCAGCAATATATGTCAATTGGTGATGTGGTGATGGTATTCGAGGGCACGTATGCCCAGTACCTCACGCTGCAGGTGCCGAGCTGGGTTGACGACTATCCCGCGTCGAAGTTCGCGCACACGATATACGCCACCTCGGCCTCGGACCTCGCGAACGCGCTGAACCTGGCCACAAGCCGGCGCGACGCGCATGTCTACGTGACGGACGGCTCAGGGGCCAATCCCTACGCCGGATTGCCGAGTTACTGGTCGCGCGAGAATTCCGTCGCCTCGTCGGGCTGCGCGGCCGGATGAACGACCGGCCGTTGCGGGTAGCCACCCTCATCACCCGGCTAGAGGGCGGCGCGGGCGTGCTCGCGCTGCGCGGCGCGAAGGCGCTTGACCGGAATGAGTTCCAGGCCACGATCATTACCGGCAGCGGGAATCACCTGCTAGATCAAGCGGCCGCGGCCGGCTTGGAGGTGATAATCGAGCCCGCCCTGCGCACGCCGATCGATCCGCGCAATGACCTGCGAGCACTGCATGCGCTCGGCACCCTGCTGGGCCGGGGTCGCTTCGACGTGGCGCATACACACACGGCGAAGGCGGGTGTGCTTGGCCGGCTGGCCGCCAGCCGTGCTGCCGTGCCGCGGATCGTTCACACCTACCATGGCTTCCCGTTCCATGAGTTCCAGTCGCGCGGTCGGCGCGGTGCCTACGTTGCCATCGAGCGCCGGCTGGGCCGGATCACCGATGTGGCCCTGTGCGTCGGGACTGCGGTCGCGGTCGAAGCGGTTAGGCGCGGCCTGGTGGCGCCGGACCGGGTCCGGACCATCGGCGTGGCCGTGGATAAGGTGCCTGGAGCAGAACTGCCTGCGCACGCTCCGCAGGCCAGGGCGCGTGCGCGGCAGGCTCTCGGTCTTCCCGATGACGCGATCGTGGTGGGCGCTGTCGGGAGGCTCACCTACCAGAAGGCACCGGAGGATTTCCTGGCTGCCATGCGCCACCTCGGCCGGCCGGACGTGATCGGTGTCTGGGTCGGCGGGGGTGAGCTGGCCGCCCGCGTCAGTCGCCTGGCCAGCCTGCAGCCTGCCGCGCGCGTGGTCCTGGCCGGCGAGCGAGCCGACGTAGTGGCGATCCTGCCGGCCTTCGACGTGTTCGCGCTGCCGAGCCGTTACGAGGGCTTGCCGACGGTGATAGTGGAAGCCATGGTATCGGGGATTCCGGTCGTGGCCACGGCCGTGAACGCCGTCACCGACGTGGTGATTCCAGGCGAGACGGGGCTCCTGGTGCCACCGCAGCGTCCGGATCTCATGGCCGACGCGGTGCGGTACCTGCTCGACCGGCCCGCGGTCGCCGCGCGGATGGCGGCTACGGCCCGGGCCAGGCTGGGCGAGAGGTTCGGGGAAGAAGCGCTGCGGGACGCTCTGGCCGCGGCCTATACCGAGCGCGGCAAGCCCGTACGCAAAGAACTCATCAAAGGGGGGCCAGGCTGCGCACAGGTGCTTCACACTGGCGGCGGCTGACGGCTGCCGGGCTAGGTGTTCTCACCGTTCTCATGGGCGTGGCCTGCTCATCCTCCCCCGCGCCCAAGGTGACGCCGCCGTGGAAACAGATCTGGTCTGGCAACTTCAACGGCCCGGCGGACGGCAGCGTCAACACCAAGTACTGGGAGTACAACACCGGCCAGGGCGTCTTCGGCACCGGCGAGGTCGAGACGATGACGTCCTCTTTGCATAACGTCCACCTGGACGGTCATGGCGATCTCGACCTCATCGTCTTCGGACACGGTGCGGCCGGAAGCAAAGGCTCAGCTTGGACCTCAGGCCGGATCAGGACCAAGAGCGAGTTCGCGGCGCCACCAGGCGGCGAGATGATGGTGGCAGCGTCGATCGAGCAGCCCGACCCGGCCAACGCGCTGGGATACTGGCCAGCACTCTGGATGCTGGGGTCGAAGATGTGGCCTGAGGATGGCGAAATCGACATCATGGAGGATGTCAACGGCCTCAGTGCGGACTCGGGCACCCTCCACTGCGGCAACCTTACGCAGCGCAATCCCGACGGGACCTACGGACCTTGCCACGAGACCGGCGGCCTGGGCAGCGGACTGCAGCCATGCCCCGGATGCCGGCTGGGTTTCCACACCTATACGGTGATCATCGACCGGCGTGACGCCAGCGACCAGCAGATCCGCTGGTATCTCGACGGACATCAGTTTTTCAGCGCGCACGAGTCACGGGTCGGCCGGGCCGCTTGGACCGCCGCGGTCGATCACGGCTTCTCGATCCTGCTCGATGTCGCTGTGGGCGGCGCGTATCCCAGTATCCAGTGCAAGTGCACCCCGCCTGGCAACCAGACCTCATCCCAGGGGACGATGGCCGTCCGCTACGTGAAGGTGCTCACGAATTAGCCGACGACCCAGTCACCGTTCTACCCGGTCACGGTTCTACCCATTCACGGCAGTTGGGTGATCCGAAGCCGCCCGCTGAATCGGGCCGGACACTGGTTTTTGCCGCTAACCGGGAAAACCAGCTGTCAGCCACTCTTTCGGTACCGGGCACGGCGTGGCCGCCCAACGGAGTGTGGCCGCTCGACTAGGCTCCCCTATGGATGAGCCCGAGGGCTCAGCCCGACACAGATGCCCGACACAGATGCCCGACACGAACAGCGCCCGGCACGAACAGCGCCCGACCCGAACAGAGGCAAGGAGCCAGCGGTGGCCTCCATTGAAGCGATCCATGCCAGGCAGATCCTGGATTCCCGTGGTAACCCGACTCTTGAGGTCGAGGTGGCACTAGACGACGGGACCGTCGGGCGCGCCGGGGTACCGAGCGGGGCCTCGACGGGCGCCTTTGAAGCCGTCGAGCTCAGAGACGGTGGCTCTGAATACGGCGGCAAGGCGGTGGGCCGGGCGGTTCAGGGTGTCATCGACGAGATCCAACCGGAATTGCTCGGCCATGAGGCCGACGATCAGCGGCTGGTCGACCAGGCGCTGATCGATATCGACAGGACGCCTGACAAGTCGAGGCTCGGTGCGAACGCCATCGTCGGCGTCAGCATGGCCGTCGCCCGGGCCGCCGCCGACTCCAGCGGCCTTCCGCTGTTCCGCTACCTCGGCGGACCTAACGCGCACGTGCTGCCCGTTCCGATGATGAACATCCTGAACGGTGGCGCCCACGCCGACAACAACGTGGACATCCAGGAGTTCATGATCACCCCCATCGGCGCTGCGACCTTCGCCGAGGCGCTCCGCTGGGGGGCCGAGGTTTACCACGCGCTTAAGTCGGTGATCAAGCAGCGCGGGCTCTCGACCGGCGTCGGCGACGAGGGTGGCTTCGCTCCCGACCTCGACCACAACCGGGCTGCCCTTGACCTCATCGTCGAGGCGATCGGCAAAGCAGGTTTCACCCCCGGCCAGGATGTCGCGCTAGCGGTGGACGCGGCCGCGTCGGAGTTCTACGCCGATGGCGCGTACAACTTCGAGGGAAAGCCGCGGACCTCGGCAGAGATGGCGGCTATCTACGCTGGGTGGCTGGACGCCTACCCCATCGTGTCCATCGAGGACCCGCTCGCCGAAGAAGACTGGCCGGGCTGGCAGGAGCTTACGGCGAGCGTCGGCGATCTTGTCCAGGTGGTCGGCGATGACATCTTCGTCACCAACCCGGAACGAATCCGTCGCGGCATCGCTGAGCGCTCAGCGAACTCGCTGCTGGTCAAGCTGAACCAGATCGGCTCGGTCACCGAGACCCTAGACGCGGTGAGCCTGGCTCACCGGGCTGGCTTCAGCTGCGTGATCAGCCATCGCTCCGGCGAGACCGACGACACCACCATCTCGGATCTTGCTGTCGCGACGAACTGCGGTCAGATCAAGACTGGCGCGCCCGCCCGGGGCGAGCGGGTGGCGAAGTATAACCAGCTGCTCAGGATCGAGGAGCTCCTCGGCGACGCGGCGGCCTACGCGGGCTCAGCTGCCTACCCCCGCTTCGCGGCGCGGGCCAGCCAGGGCTGATGTCCCCGCCCGCCGCTGCTCCCCGGTCAACCCGGCTGACCGGCCGGGCTGCCGTGCTTGCGGTGGTGATCTGCGCGATCGCGCTGAGCCTCGCTTATCCGGTTCGTGAGTACGTGGCTCAGCGGCGGTTGATCGATCAGCTGGTAGCACAACAGCAGACCACGCTGGCACAGGTGAAGAACCTGGAAACGGAGCAAGCCAAGCTCTCCAGCCAGTCATACATCGAGCAACTGGCCCGGCAGGAGCTCGACATGTGCTTCCCTGGCACGAAGTGCTACATCGTCGAAGGCGGCCAGCCGCAGGTCGCCGCGGCCCCTTCGTCGCGGCCAGGGCTACCACCGTGGTACGACAAGCTGTGGCGGTCGGTCCAGCAGGCAGACGCGAAGTGATAACAACGCGGGATGAGGCGGTCATCGCCATTCAGCTCGGCCGCTCGCCGCGTGCGCTGCTCGGCGTCGCCCACCGCTGTCCCTGCGGGCTCCCCGATGTCGCGGAGACGGCGCCCAGGCTGCCTGATGGCAGCCCCTTTCCCACCCTGTACTACCTAACCTGCCCCCTGGCTAATGCGGCGGTGAGCAGGCTGGAAGCCTCCGGGCTGATGCGTGAGATGACGGCCAGGCTGGCTGACGACACGGTGCGCTGTCGCTATGAGTCCGCGCACCACGACTACCTGACGCGGCGAGAGACGGCGGCTCGCTCAGCGGGAATCGAGCCGCTGCCACCGGGCACTCAGTCCGCTGGCGGAATGCCCGGGCGGGTAAAGTGCCTGCATGCGCTGGTTGCTCATGAGCTCGCTGCAGGCGGCGTGAACCCGTTCGGCCGCGAGGCGCTGGACGCCGTGGGCGAATGGTGGCTGTCGGGACCCTGCGTCCCGCAGGACACCTGATGACCTGCCGGGTAGCCGCCGTGGACTGTGGCACGAATTCGCTGCGGCTGCTGGTGGCGGACGTAGATCTCGACCGTGCCGAGCTGACAGACCTGACCCGCCGGATGGAAATCGTCCGCCTCGGGGAGGGTGTGGACAAGACCGGGCGACTGGCGCCGGCCGCACTCGCGCGGACGATCGGGGTGCTGCGCGAATACGCGGATATCATCGCCGGCTTTGCTGCCCAGTCGGTGCGTATGGTGGCCACCAGCGCAACCCGCGACGCCGGCAACGCGGCCGAGTTCGTCCGCCGGGTATCCGATGTGCTCGGGGTCGCGCCGGAAGTCCTCAGCGGGGCCGGGGAGGCGATGCTCTCGTTCACCGGGGCGACCGCAGAACTCGCCGCCGATCACGGCGGTCCTTTCCTCATCGCCGACATCGGCGGCGGCTCGACCGAATTCGTCCTGGGCCCAGGGGGGCCAGGGGGCACGGGGGGCGGGCAGCCCCCCGTAACCAGGGGGGGTCTGGGGGGGATCGTCCCCCCGGGTTATAGCGCGATCTCTGTCAATATCGGCTGCGTCAGGATGACCGAGCGGCACCTGCGCGGCGACCCGCCGACGCCGCGAGAGATCGCGGCGGCCACCGCTGACATCGACGCGGCCCTGGATGCGGTGGCTGATGCCGTACCGGTGTCAGAGGCGAAGACGCTAGTCGGTCTGGCGGGTTCGGTCACCACGGTAGCGGCGATCGCGATGGGCCTGTCCGGCTACGATGCGGCCCGGATCCACCACGCGCGTGTCTCCGCGGCCGACGTGCATGCCGTGACTCTTGCCCTGCTGGCCCAGACCCGGACTGTCCGCGCGGGGATCGGAGTGATGCACCCGGGGCGTGTCGACGTGATTGGTGGCGGCGCGCTTGTCCTGGACCGGATCATGGACCGGTTCGGCTTCACCGAGGTGCTGGTGAGCGAGCACGACATTCTCGACGGGATTGCCTGGTCGCTGGCCAGGGATTCGGGTGGCTGACCCCGCTGGGCCAGGTACGCCTGTCGCAGGCACCGCAGAAGAGGTGGCCGAGCTCGCTAGCAGCGCTGCCACGCTCGGCCAACTCATCGCGCGACAGTCAGTGTGCCGTGCGTGCCCGCGTCTGGTCAGCTGGCGTGAGCAGGTAGCCATCGCTCGCCGCCGTGCGTTTCGTGATGAGCGCTACTGGGGGCGCCCCATTCCCGGGTGGGGGTCGGCGAGGCCACGCGTGCTGATCGTCGGCCTCGCGCCCGCGGCCCACGGCGGAAACCGTACCGGCCGGATCTTCACGGGCGACCGCAGCGGAGACTTTCTTTTCGCTTCGCTGTACCGGTGCGGGCTGGCGGAAAAGCCGACCAGCGTGGCGGCGGGAGACGGCCAGCGGCTGCTAGACACCCGGATGGTGGCCGCAGTTCGTTGCGCGCCGCCGGCTAATAAACCTGAACCTGCGGAACGGGACGCCTGCGCCCCCTGGCTAGTGGCAGAACTTCGTCACGTGGCTGCTGACCTGCGGGTTATCGTGTGCCTCGGCGGATTCGCCTGGCAGGCGATGTGGCCAGTGCTCGGGCCGTGCGGGTTCGTGGTACCGCGGCCGAGGCCGGCCTTCGGCCACGGCGCCGAGGTCCGGTTGGCGGCCCGGGAGAAGCCTGGCGAAATACTACTTATTGGCAGCTATCACCCAAGTCAGCAGAACACATTCACTGGCCACCTCACTCCGGCAATGCTCGATGCTATTTTCACCCGCGCCCGTTCCTGCGCTGGCCTGGAAATCTAGTCCTGGTTACTCAGCGCTAATGTCGATCATGTAATTAGTTACGCTCTGCATTTCTCTCTGAAACGTCCCCTAGCGCAAGAAAAAATTATTTGAAGAGGTCTTTGTTACTCCTCGGTTAGATAATTGGACGCGCAGTATTATGGTGCCGCCCCCGTAGCCCAATGGAAGAGGCCGGCCCCCTAAAAGGGTCCCCAGTGTCGGTTCGACTCCGACCGGGGGTACTCATTTGCGGACACGACTGGATGTCCCAATTGTCAATCTAGTCTCAATAGAAACAATGATCGCTAAGGTCAACGTTGGAAGCCAAACCGCAAACGATTGTTATGCCCATGCCAATGTTTATACGGTTAAATCACAACATTTCTCCCGGTGTATGCCGTGGGCGATGTGGCGGCCGGGGCGCCTCGCAAGTCCGGGCCGCAGATGCTGACGGGGAAGCGTCCCGGCCGCCGGGCAGGAGCACCGCCAGCAGCCTTCGCGTCCCTAGTCACGATCCTGGGCTGCCGTTGACAGCTGGGCGTGACGTCGGCCCGCCGCACAGCACCGGGACTGCTGCCCCGCTAGATCGGACATATACCGGGGAGAATTCTGCCGCCGGGGAGAGTTGTGGGCCCTGCGCTATAACGCACAAAGCCCTCCCGCAAGCCCAAATCCTCCCCGCAGATTCCGCCCGGCCCCGGAACGGAAGTGATCCGGCGAGGTAGACGGCCAGGCGTGACACCAGCGTGTCCCGAAGAGCCCGGCGGCCGCCCCGATGCCGGCCAGGAGTCAGCTAAGCATAGGTACCCTGGCCTTACGCCCAGGGGCAGCGGCCGCGCCGACGCAAAGCCGCGAAAACATGGAAAGGTAAGCCGGACCCGCGATTGCCCTTAGCGAGGAAAGCCGCGCAAGGGACGTTCGGAATTCAAGCCGTGCCAGGGAGGCTCCGGGAGAAAACCCCCGGAAGGGAAGGCAGCAGCACACCTTAGTGCACGTATTGCGGAGCCGGCCCTGATCGGCCGGCTGCCCTTGAGCCGGGGAACGCCGCCCTTGCCCGGTCCGCCGAACGGCGGATGCGCGTACCGGGATAAGCCTTTAGGCTCCGTTGAGGCGCAGGCGCCTTCGCAGCTCGTACTCGTGCACGATCGCGTTGGCATAGCCGGACGAGATGCCGGCATCGTCCGCCAGCCAGTGCGCGCGCTCGTCACAGCGCAGGAACGCAGGGCCGGATTCAAGGCGGTGGAACCACTCAGCGAGGTCACGTCCGGTAACGACCGGGATGCGTGCAATGAGGCTACTGTGCAGATTCGGTGAGTGGATCAGGGACAACGGGCACCTCCATGAAAGCTCTCTTGAGCTGAGATTGCCTCATCAAAAGCCCCCTGGCAACCCCCTGGTGGCAACCAAATGTTTTAACTAACCCGCTCGAAGATCATCGCCATGCCCTGGCCGCCGCCCACGCACATGGTCTCCAGGCCCAGCGTCGCGTCGTGGAACTGCAGGCTGTTCAGCAGGGTGGTAGTGATCCGCGCCCCGGTCATCCCGAACGGGTGCCCGACCGCGATAGCCCCGCCGTTCACGTTGAGCTTGGAGATGTCGACCCCCAGATCGGTGTAGGACGGGATGACCTGAGCCGCGAACGCCTCGTTGATCTCCACGAGGTCGATGTCCGCGATCGCCATCCCGGCTCGTGCGAGCGCCTGGCGTGAAGCCTCCACCGGTCCCAGGCCCATGATCTCGGGTGATAGCGCGGTCACCCCGGAAGACACGATCCGCGCGAGCGGCGTGAGCCCGAGCTCGGCCGCCTTGACGTCGCTCATCACCACGACGGCGGCGGCGCCGTCGTTGAGGGGGCAGCAGTTACCCGCGGTCACAGTGCCGTCCGGGCGGAAGACCGGCTTCAGCGCGGCGACCTTTTCGATCGTGGTACCCGGGCGGGGACCATCGTCGGCGGTGACCACGGTGCCGTCGGGCAGGGTGACCGGCGTGATCTCCCGCGGCCAGAAGCCGTCGGCGATGGCCTTCTCCGCCAGGTTCTGCGAACGTACGCCGAATTCATCCTGCTGTTCCCTGGTGATGCCGCGCAGTCCGGCAACGTTTTCAGCGGTTTCCCCCATCGCTACGTAAATGTCAGGCAGGAGTCCGCTTTCGCGCGGGTCGTGCCACGGCCCGGCATGGCCCTCGCGCGCTTGCCCGGTCCGCGCCTGTGCCTCCGCGAAGAGGGGATTCTGGGTGTCGGGGAGGGAATCGCTGCTGCCCTTGGCGAACCTGCTCACGCACTCGACGCCGGCCGAGATGTACACGTCGCCTTCGCCGGCCTTGATCGCGTGGAAGGCCATCCGGGTGGTCTGCAGTGATGAGGAGCAGTACCGGTTGACCGTCGTCCCTGGCAGGTGGTCGTGTCCGAGCAGCACCGCGACCACCCGGGCCAGGTTGAATCCCTGCTCGCCACCGGGCAGCCCGCAGCCGAGCATCAGGTCGCCGATGTCGGCGGGGTCAAGCTGCGGCACTTTGGCCAGCGCCGCGGCCACGATCTGCGCGGTCAGGTCGTCCGGGCGGATGCTGGCGAGCGAGCCCTTGCCGGCCCGGCCAATAGGCGACCGTGCGGTGGCGACGATCACTGCTTCGGGCATGACAAAGCCTCCTCGCATAGGGTGCATCCAGACTATGTCCCAGGCTGGCGAGCCTGGAAACGCCCTGGCGACGACCCGAAGACCCTGGCATCGACCGGAAGAGGAGCAACATGCAGGTGCATGACTCACTGAGCGGACTGGTGGGGAACACCCCGCTGATCCGGCTACGGTCGGTGACCCGGGCCATCCCTGGGTCCCGGGTGCTCGCCAAGGTGGAGTATTTCAACCCGGGTGGCTCGGTCAAGGATCGCATCGCGTTGCGGATGGTAGCGGCGGCCGAGGCGGCGGGAGACCTGCGGCCCGGTGGGACGATCGTGGAGCCCACCTCGGGCAACACCGGGGTCGGGCTGGCCATCGTGGCGGTGGAGCGCGGCTACCGGTGCACCTTCGTCTGCCCGGACAAGGTGGGCCAGGACAAGATCAGCGTGCTGCGCGCGTACGGCGCGGAGGTGGTGGTCTGTCCCGGCACGGTCGCGCCCGATCATCCGGACTCGTATTACAGCGTCGCCCGCCGCCTGGCGGCCGAGATTCCCGGCGGCTGGCAGCCGGACCAGTACGCGAACGCAGAGAATCCCGCCTCGCACTACGCCACCACAGGCCCGGAAATCTGGTCCCAGACGGACGGGTTGGTCACTCACTTCGTCGCCGGGATCGGTACCGGCGGCACGATCACGGGCGCCGGGCGGTACCTGAAGGAGGTATCCGGCGGAGCGGTGCGGATCATCGGCGCCGATCCGGAGGGTTCGGTCTACTCGGGCGGATCCGGGCGCCCGTATCTGGTCGAAGGCGTGGGCGAGGACATCTGGCCGGCCACCTACGATCCCTCCGTCTGCGATGAGATCATCGCGGTCAGTGACGCGGAGTCGTTCGGCATGACCCGGCGGCTGGCGCGAGAGGAAGCCCTGCTGGCCGGCGGCTCGTCCGGGCTGGCGGTAGCGGCCGCGCTGCGGGTGGCCGAGGCGGCCGGCCCTGACGCGATGATCGTCGTGCTGCTGCCCGACGGCGGCCGCGGTTACCTGTCGAAGATCTTCAATGACGAGTGGATGGCCGACTACGGCTTTCTTTCCGCGCAGACCTCGGAGCCCCTGGTCGCCGACGTGCTCGCCAGGAAATGGCGCAACCTGCCCGAGTTCGTGCACGTGCACCCGGAAGAAAACGTCGGGGCGGCGATCGCGCTGCTGCGAGAGTACGACGTCTCTCAGCTGCCCGTGGTCAAGGAGGAGCCGCCGGTAATGGCCGCCGAGGTGGTCGGCTCTGTAGTGGAGCGCGATCTGCTCGATGCCCTGGTGGCCGGCCGGGCGAAGCCGTCCGATCCGGTCGGCGGCCACATGTCGGCGCCGCTGCCCAGCGTCGGCTCCGGCGAGCCGGTCTCGCGGGCGGTGCTCGCCTTGGAGAAGGCGGGCGCCGCCGTGGTGTACGTGAACGGCAAGCCATCCGGACTACTCACCCGGCAGGACGTGCTGACCTTCCTGGCCGGCGTCAGCTGAAATGAGGCCAGGAACTAAGAGAATCCAAAACGACGGAGGCATTTGTCGATGACCAGCTTCGAGACCCTGGCCATTCACGCGGGCCAGGAGCCTGATCCGCTGACCGGCGCGGTGGTGCCGCCCATCTATCAGGTGTCGACGTACGCCCAGGACGGGGTCGGCGGCCTGCGGGGCGGCTATGAGTACTCCCGGTCGGCCAACCCGACCAGGACCGCGCTGGAGGAATGCCTGGCCGCGCTCGAGGAAGGTTCCGCCGCGCTCGCCTTCGCCTCTGGCCTGGCGGCGGAGGACTGCCTGCTCAGGACGGTGTGCTCGCCGGGCGATCGGGTGCTGATCCCGGACGACGCATACGGCGGGACGTACCGGTTGTTCGCCCAGGTGCTGGCCGGCTGGGGGCTGGACTACGAGGTGGTCCCGATCTCGGACCTCGCGGCCGTGCGGGAGCAACTCGCCGCCCGGCCGACCAGGTGCGTCTGGGCCGAGACGCCGACGAACCCGCTGCTGAACATCGCTGACATCCGCGGGCTGGCGCAGGCCGCGCATGAGGCCGGAGCGATGCTCGTGGTGGACAACACGTTCGCCTCGCCCTACCTGCAGCAGCCGCTGCCGTGCGGGGCCGATGCCGTGGTGCACTCGACGACCAAGTACCTGGGCGGCCATTCCGACGTCATCGGCGGGGCCGTGGTCCTCGCCGACGCCGAACTCGCGACGCGCGTCGCGTTCACTCAGAACGCGACCGGCAGTGTCGCCGGGCCGTTCGACTCGTGGCTGATTCTGCGCGGCATCAAGACGCTGGCGGCGCGGATGGACCGGCACTGCCGCAACGCGATGCGGATAGCGCAGATGCTGGCCGAGCACCCGGCCGTCGCCGAGGTACTCTACCCGGGCTTGCCTTCGCATCCGGGCCACAAGATCGCGCAGGAGCAGATGCGAGCGTTCGGCGGGATGGTGTCGTTCCGGCTGCAGGCCGGGGAGCAGGCCGCGGTGCGGACGTGCGGCCGGACCCGCGTGTTCACGCTGGCCGAGTCGCTCGGCGGCGTGGAGTCGCTGATCGAGCACCCGGCCCGGATGACGCACGCGTCGGTGACCGGTTCGGCGCTGGAGGTCCCGGGTGACCTGATCCGGCTGTCGGTCGGCATCGAGGACTGCGATGACCTGATCCACGACCTGCGCCAGGCCCTGCCGAGCCGGTAACGCTGCCGAGCCGGTAACGCTGCCGAGCGGTTAAATGCCGGCAAAACCCGGAGCGCCCGCTTCCCGCGTCAGCGGGCTGCGGGCGCTGGCAAGCCTCCGAGCGGGTTAGTTCCGGCCGGCCGGCGAGCTCTCGCGGTCGTTGGCGGCCGGGGCCGCGGGCTTGGGCTTGTAGGCCAGGGCGAACCAGGCGCCGACGGCGAATATGATGCCGACGACGAGCGATCCGGTGGCCTTCAGCGGGTGATGGCCGGTCGACCCGGCGATGTGCCCGGGAATGAAGCTGGGCAGCGACTTGGCGGGTTCGGCCAGGTAGATGACGGCGACCACGATGAACACCAGGGCGATGATGCCGAGAATCACCGCGAGTATCGTCTTACCCGACGACCTCTCGGCTGATCCGCTCGTAGAACTCACGATTCCTCCTTGTACGGGCATGCGGTAGAGCTGCGTTTTAGTTGCCGGCCAGTCACGGCCGCCCGGGGTCCCAAATCCTGAAGTGTCGGCTGCGGCAGACCTAAGATCGTCAGCCGACGGGGCAAATCTACCTTCGACTGGCCCCGCGGGTGCGGAGGAAGTCACGGATGACATACTCACCGAGATGTTCGGGCGCCGCCTGCAGCACCCGTCCGCCGTTCCGCTTCGCCACATTGTCAACGAACGCGGTGAGCCGGGCGTCGTCAGCCAGCATAAAAATATTCAGCGCGGCGTGCCGGCGAGTCATCTTATCCACCTCCGCCAGAGTGAGTTCGAGGGTCTCAGGGGAGGGTGGCCAGTCGAACCAGGACAGCCCGTCCCGCTGCAGGTGGGCGGTGGGCTCGCCGTCGGTCACGATCAGGACGACCGGTTCGTGCTCCGGGTGCCGGTCGATATGGCGCCCGGCGAGCAGCAGCGCGTGGTGCAGGTTGGTGCCCTGCACCATCTCCCACCCGAGCCCGGCGAGTTCGGTTTCGTGCAGCTCGCGCGCGTAGTTGGAAAAGCCGACGACCTGGACGGCGTCCTGGGGGAACTTGCTGCGCAGCAGCGCGTGCAGCGCGAGCGCCGTCTGCTTGGCCGCCGCCCAGGTCCCGCGCAGCTGCATCGAGTAGGACAGGTCGACCAGCAAGGAGACGACCGCGGCGGTGTGCCGTTCGGTCTCCGCCACCTCGAAATCGCGCGCCGAGAGCTTAACGGCGCCGCCACCCGCGGCGGTGCGGCCCCCCCTGAGCACCGCGTTGCGGACCGTGGCGGGGACGTCGAGGGGCTGCTCGTCGCCGAACTCCCAGGCCCGGGTGGTGCCGGTGAGCTCGCCCGCTTGCCCGGCGTCCCGCTGGTCGTGGTCGCCGGGCCGGTCGCCAAAGCTCAGGTCGGCGAAGATGCGGCGCAGCGCCGTATCGCCGAGCCTGCGCACGGCCTTGGGGGTGAGGTCGAGCTTCCCGCCGCTGCGCGCCAGGTAACCCTGCCGTTCAAGCTCGCGCTCGATCCGGCGCAGGGTCTCGACGTCGTCGACCGCCTGCCGTCCGAAGGCCCGCCTGACCGCCTCTTCGTCGATGTCGTCCAGGCTCGCGCCCGGGTAGTCCTGGCCGAGCGCGTTTTCCAGCTCCGCCAGGTCGGCGAGCTCGGCCAGCGCCGTGGTGGCGTCGCCGAGGCCAAGTGGTTCCTCGCCGGACATCTGGACGCCGCCGGCCATGCCGGCCCGGTCGAGATCAGGGCGCCTGGACCTGAGCGCGTCGGCGAGCCTGGCCATCTCGGCGGCCAGGCCGGCGTCGTCCAGGGCGCTGGCCATCAGTCCGGCGAGCTCTTCGCGCTGTTCGGGGCTGAGCGAGCGCAGCAGCTGCTCCGCCGCGGCCATCCGGCTGATCAGGGAGTCGACAAGTTCCTCAAGGCTGCGCGGGTGGTCGGGGAACAGCTCACCGTGCCGTTCCATGAAGCGATCGAAATCGGCCGGGGTGTGTTCTCCGCGCGCGTCCGCGGCCAGCATCTCGTTCAGGTCGCCGAGCATGTCCTTGACCCGCTGCATCGCCTGCGGGTCAGGGTTGCTCATCGCCTGCTTCATGCCCCGGAACTGGCTGTCGAGCACCTCGCTGCGCAGCAGGTCCCTGAGCCGGTCGAAGGTCTGGCGGGCCGCGGGGGAGCGCCAGTCGTAGTCAGCTAGCTGCCTGATCGCCTGGGCCGTGTCCGCGGGCAGCGCGTCGAGGTTCGCTTCGCGCATCCTGGCCTCGTCGCTGGGATCGGGAAACAGCTCGGCGCGCTCCTGCCCGACGGCGGTATCGAGCAGGGCGCGGGCCTGCTCGAGAATGCCGTCGAGGCGACCGCTGCCGCGGACCTCCCGCTGCCTGTCCCGGACCCGGCGCAACAGGTCATCCAGGCCCCGGCGGCCCGTCTGACCCCGCCTGAGCAGGTCCCGGAGCGCGTCGGCCGGGTTGGCGCCCGCGAGTATCGCATCGCCCATCTCGTCGACGGCGCCGCGCACGTCGTAGGGAAGCGCCAGCGGGTCCGGGCCGTAGACGTACCTGCCGTACCGGTAGCTCGCCATGCTAGGTCCGGTACACGTTCGTGCCGCTGGCGCTGTCCTTCGACAGCCGGCGCATCAGGTAGAGCCCCTCCAGGGCGAACTCGATCGCGGCCGCCGCGTGCCCGAAGGACTCACCGCCGTCCATGCCGAGCCTGGCCATGATCTTGGCGAGCCCTGGGACCTCGCCGACCCCGCGCAGCAGATCGGCGGCGAGCACGAGTTCGCCTGACTCCACGGTGCCGCCTTCTTCGAACTTCGCGAGCAGGCCGGAAAGATCGACGCTGCCCAGCCGGGAGCGGAACGTGTCGGCGATCGCCCGGCGCAGCAGGGCACCGAGCAGTTCTTCTTCCCGGCCCTCCTCGCTGACCTCGAACTCCACCTTGCCGCGGAGCGTGCTGACCACGGCGGGCAGGTCGCAGACCCGGGCGACCGGCGTCTCTTCGGTCAGGCCGGCCAGCGCGGACCGGCGCACCGCGGACGCCGCCGCGCTCTCCGCCGCCGCGATCGCGAACCTGGCAGAAACACCCGAGCGCGCGTCGACGGCAGGCGATTCGCGGACGCCCCGGGTGAACCT
>Ga0302179_10001032_pt1 | contig 17399 bp, 13 predicted proteins | sample I_Palsa_E3_1_FD_198788 | JGI IMG/M metagenome (GOLD analysis project Ga0302179, IMG submission 198788) | Peat permafrost microbial communities from Stordalen Mire near Abisko, Sweden - I_Palsa_E3_1 | ecosystem: Environmental > Terrestrial > Soil > Palsa > Peat permafrost | place: Sweden...
CGGGCGGCCCCGCCAATTCATGGTGATGTGGGAGAACAGCCGGTGCTCAATCTTGTTCCACTTCGACGTCCCGGCCCGGAAATGGCACACCGTGACCGCGAGTCCGGTCTCCAGCGCCAGCGCGGCGAGCTCGGCCTTCCAGGCCCGCCTGCGGTAGCCGTTGGAGCCGCCCGCATCCGCGGTGATCAGCAGCCGCCGGGCCCGGGGGTAGGCGTCACGGCCCCGGGCGCTCCACCAGCGGCGCAGCGACTCGACCGCGAACGCGGCGGTGTCGTGATCGGTGCCGACGCTGACCCAGCCGGCATTCGCGGCCAGATCGTAGATTCCGTAGGGGATGGCCTTGCCCAGCTCCTCGTCGGGGAAGTCGTGGTCATTGACGCGGACGGGCTTACCCGCGGGCCGCCACTCACGGCCAGCGTTCTTGTACTCCCCGACCTGCTCCTTCTTCTTCGTGTCCACGCTGACCACCGGCTCCCCGGCCTCCTGGTGAGCCTTGACCTGCTCGTTGAGATAGCGGAACTGCGCGTCCCGGTCAGGGCTCTGCTTTCCCTCGACGGTCTTGGCGTTGCCCTGCAGGCTGAAGCCCTCCTCCCGCAGCAGCCCGGCCACCGTATCGGCCGAGACCCGGTGCCCGGCCCTGGTCAGCTCACCAGCCAGCCTGCGGGTCGACTTCACCGTCCACCGCAGCGGCGACATCGGGTCACCCCGCATATCCGGCTCGACCAGGGCCAGCAGCGCCGGCCGCAGGCCGGGATCGAGGTCAGCAAGCCGCTTCCGCCCCCCGCCCGGCCGCCGGACCCGCCCCAGCGGAGCCTCCCCGGCCTCCAGTTCAGCGGCACCGCGCGCCACCGTTCCCTCACGAGCCCCGGCTGCCCGGGCCACCCGCCTGATCCCGCCATGGCCCAGCGCCCGGGCCTCGGCTCCCATCACCAGCCGGCACTGCCGCTCGTCCAGATGCGGCAGCAGCACCTCAAACTTCGCTGCCAGCGCCGCATCCATCTCATCCGCCGCGTCCATACCACAACAATGACCCATCGAACGGAAACCAGCACCTTATTTCCCGGCAAACCATTTAACTCCCCGGCATTGGGCCTAGTGGCGCCGGCGGCGGGCGGACCACCGCAGGGCGAGGACGAGCCGGGCGCGGGTGATCAGCCCTGCGGTTGTCTGCGCGGCCAGGCGGGTCAGCCGCGCGGTCTCGGCGACCGACAGCCTGATGGGGCCGATGCGGGGCGGGCAGGGCTGGCCGCCGCGGGCGGGCACCGGCGCATCGCCGGAGCACCACCATGATCTCCGCATCCTTGGACGCCTGGCTGCGGCCCAGCAGCACCGGCCAGCCGAAGACCCGGACCATGATGAGGTAGAGCAGGCGAAGGGACACGAACCGCGATCTTGCCGCAAGTGGCTCATCCAGGCCAATTCGCAGGTCACAGCACCTGCGGCGAGTTATGGAGCGGTACACCGTGCTGCACCGGCTGCAAGCTGCCAGCGAACACAACCGGAGCCTCACCGAAGAGAACCGGCGGCTCCGCCGCCAGCTCGCCGAAGCCCTCGGCCAGCTGCGGACCCCCGGCAACCACGCTCTTCGATAACAATCGGTCCCTGCTGACGAGCCCGTGAACACCTCACGCTGCTGTGTCGAGAACGCTGTCCTCGACACAGCAGCCCAGGTCACGAACCTGCCTGACCACCCGACTCCAGATAACGCTCGCATTTGTCGTGCAGATCACGGTCCTTATTTCCCGGTCGAACCGTAGGAAAGGCACGAATTCGGCCCACGCGTTCTCCCAGAGCCAGATGATCGCCGGGTAGCGTTTCTCCCACTTGCCGGAGAACTCAGCGAACCGGTCCAGCGCCATGCCGCAACCCGGCGAAGCCGACCGCCTGAACATAGCGCCCGGCACCCCAGTCGTCGAAATCATCCGCATCGCCCTGGACGCCGACGGCACACCCGTCGAGGTCAACGAGATGACAGCCGACGCCAGCGCGCACATCTTCCGGTACGAATTCAGCGCCTGAGCGCTCCGACCCGCGCAAAAGAGGGGCGCCCGTTACGAGGCCGCGCATCTGCCGCGCACGTCCGTGCTGAGCCGGTTCGGGGGAGTCCTGCGCCCCTTTTCCGGGCTGGCCGGCGGGCGTTGCTGGTGACCTTGCGGCCGCCGTGATCGGTCCCGTCAAGGTCGGCGCGTGCGCCCTGGGATTTGTGATCGCCCGCGCCAGGGCACCGGCCGCATGGCGGGAACTCTCGGTCGGCCCGTGGCTACCGTGACGAGGGCCGCAGACCCGCTGTCCTCGCTCGTCGTTCGCTGCGGCCGTCACTGTGGGTGAGGGAGGTCCGGTTCAAGGACGTCGCGCCCGGCGACCAGGACCCGGCGCACCCCTGGCGGTGCCTGGCAGGGCCGCTCATAGGTGGCGGTGTCGATGAAGCTGTCCGGGTCAAGCAGGACGAGATCGGCGCGCAACCCGGGAGCGACGCGGCCGCGGTCACGCAGGCCCAGCCGGTCCGCGGCCCGGCTGGTCAGCCTCACCACAGCTTCCTCGGTCGTGACCAAGCCGTCCCGCAGCGCGTAGCGGCCTAGCACCCGGGCTGCGGTTCCGTACAGGCGGGGATGCGGACGAGCGTTGAAGATCCCGTCGGAGCCGACGAGCGCCCCGGGCAGGGTGAAGATCGCCCGGACTACCTCCTCAGTGGCGTAGTGATCGACCATGCCGGCATTCAGATCTGTGTCGGTGAGAAGGTCCAGCACCGCAACTGATGGCTCGGCACATCGCTCGGCGGCTATCTGCTCAATAGTCATGCCGACATCGGCGGCACGCGGCCGGCCCGCCTCGGTGATCGTGATCTGGGCCGGACCGCACGCGGCGAAGAGGTTTTCCCACCCCGGCAGGCCGTTTTCGATGTCCCGCAAGATCCGCAGCCGTTCGGCTCTGTCGCGTAGCCGGCCCAGGATCGCCGCCGGGCCTCCATCGAAGGCCCACGGCGGCAGCAAGGCGCTGAGCAGGGTGCTTCCCGCACCATAGGGGTAGTGGTCGAAACTGAGATCGATGCGCTGCGCGGCATCGGCTATCAGGAGCAGAAGAGAGTCCAGCAGATGGGGTGACCCGACGAGTTTGAGGTGAGACAGGTGCAGGGCCGCCCCAGTGCGCTCGGCAATGCGCACAAACTCCCCGATAGCGTCGAGCACTCCGGCCCCCTCGTTGCGGACGTGCGGCATAAGCGGGACACGCTCGTCCGCGGCGACCTGTGCCAGGGCGATGAGTTCGCCCGTATCGGCGTACAGGCCTGGTGCGTAGATGAGCCCGAAAGAAAGCATCCGGGCTCCGGCCCTGAAGCCCGCCGTAACCTCGTCCTGCATTCGCCGCAGCTCAGTGTCGTCAGGGGGGCGCTTGGCGGGCCCGAGGACGACCTCCCGCACTGCTGAGTGCGGCACGCTTGCCACCAGGCTGGTTACGGCGTGCGTCGCCTCCAGCGCGGCCAGGTAGTCAGCCAGGGAGCCCCACGGCCACTCTTCGGGGCCAGGACCTTCGAGCGCCGACAGGTAACGGCGGCGCTCCGCACGCCCATCCGGGGTTACCGGCGCGGGACCCAGACCGTCTGGGCAGATCACCTCGGTGGTAAAGCCCTGGGCCACCTTCGGCGCCTGCCGCGGATCCAGGAAAGGGTGCAGCGCCGAGTGGGCGTGCATGTCGATGAATCCCGGGCACAGCAGCAGACCGCGAGCGTCAACCTCCTCCCCGCACGACTCAACCGGCAGCCGCTCGCCGATGGCGGCAATTCTCCCCTCCGCTACGGCAACATCGCTGGTGCGCACCCGTTGCTCTCCGTCGGCCAGCTGTGCGGCCCGGAAGACGAGATCAGCGTGCATTACCGTGCCTCTCCCGCGCCGAAGGTGTCGATCATGAGCCGCACGTCGTCGCCGAGCGGGTAGAGGACCGGGCAGGTCGCCCCGTTGGCGATGTACTCCCCGACCTTGGCCCGGCATTCCTCCGGCGTCCCGGTCGCCGAGACGGCCTGCACCGCGTCGTCGGGAATGAGCTTCATGGCCGCGCGGATCTCCTCCGGGCCGGCCGGCCAGGTCAGCACCTTGCCAATGGCCTCGATCAGCGCCGGATCCACGCCGCTGGCCGCCATGATGTGCGGCTGCTGGCCGAGGTACTGGGTGAGCAGCTCGCGGGCGCGGTCCAGGGCGAGATCCCGGTCGTGGTCCATCGAGCAGACGATCAGCTGCGGCCGGTCGATGTCGCCGGCCGTGCGCCCGGCCCGCGCCGCGCCGGCGCTCAGGGCCTCCAGGGCCCGCGCGGTGTACTGCGGGGTCACCATGTAGTTGAGCAGTACGCCGTCGCCGATCTGCCCGGCCAGCTCCATCATCCGCATGCCGGTGGCGCCGATGTAGATGGGCACCTGCCGCGGCGACCGGTCGCCGTGCACGATGTCCAGCGCGACGTCGTCGAGGTGGACGTACTCGCCGTGATAGGTGACATGCTGCAGCGCGAGCAGCTGCCGGGTGGCCTCGACGATCTCCCGCATCGCGCGCAGTGGCTTGCGCCGGTCCACGCCTACCTTGGCGGCCAGCGGCTCCCACCACGCGCCGAGCCCGAGGATGACCCGGCCAGGGGCCAGCTCATCCAGGGTGGAGAACGTGGCGGCGAGCAGCGCGACATTGCGCGTCCACATCGAGACCACCCCGGAGCCGATCTTGATCCGGCTGGTCACGCCGGCGTACGCGGCCATCGGCACCGTGGCCTCGCGGGCCAGCCTGCTCTCGGCCTGCCAGACCGCCTCGAAGCCGCGTGCCTCGGCGTAGCGGGCGTACTCCATGCTCTCGGCGATCGAGTGCTTGTCCTGCAGGTAGAGCGCGACCCTCATCTGCTCCTCCGTCCGCCGGGCGCATACGTATGCGGCGCAATGCCCTCAAGCCGCGCCCACAGGCGCGCGGCTTCCGCCGAGCTCCCGGCCGCCAGCGCGGCCGCGTCCAGCCGGGTGGACTGGCCGCCGGCGACCACCCGGTCCCCGGCAACGTAGACGTCCCGGACGCAGCGGGCGGTCAGGCCGAAGATCCAGTGCCCGGCCAGCCCTGCGGCGGTCAGCGGAGCAGGCGCCGGATAGTCCAGGATCACCAGGTCCGCGGGAGCGCCCGGCTGCAGCGTGCCGAGCAGCGGCTCGCCGGACGCCCGGCCCGCGAAGGCGGCCCCGGCCGCGAGCCGGGTTAGCGGCCAGCGGGGCGGCACGGCCAGTGACTCCTCCCTGGCCCGGAAGAAGCCGGCCTGCGACTCGGCGATCATGTCGCCGCCGATCCCGTCGGTGCCGAGGGCGACCCGGCCGGACCGGAGGGTGAACGGGGAGTGCCCGACGGCGTTGTTCATGTTGCTGCGCGGATTGCAGACGACCGTGGCGCCGGCCCTGCCCGCCAGCTCGATCTCCGGCCCGGTGACGTGCACGCAGTGCGCGAGCAGTGCCTGCCCGGTGATGACCCCGGCACGATGCAGCCGGGCGGCGGCGGTGCGGCCGCAGCGGGCCAGCGCGTCGCGGTTGTCGGCGGCGTCCTCCGCGACGTGGATGTGGATACCCACCGCTGCCTGCCGGGCGCCGTCGACGCAGGCCGCGAGGGTTTCGTCGGACATCGTGAAGGAGGCGTGCGCGCCCATCATGCCGCGCGCCAGCGGCCGGTTTGCGGCCAGGAACCGCAGGTTCTCGGCGATCCCGGCGCGGGCCCGCCGCGAGCCATCCCGGTCGGTGACCTCGTAGCACAGAACGCAGCGCAGCCCCAGGCTGGCGAGCGCGTCCGCGATGATGTCCAGCGACCCGTCGATCGCGTTCGGCGACGCGTGATGGTCCACGATCGTCGTCGTCCCGGCCAGCAGTGCCTCAAGCCCGGCGCTCAGTGCGGAGGCGCGGATCGACGCCTCGTCAAGCGCCCGGTCCAGCCGCCACCACACCCGCTGCAGGATCTCGGTGAAGTCGGTCGGCGCCGCGAGCCGGAACGGCATCCCCCGCGCCAGTGCGGAGTACAGGTGATGGTGCGCGCAGACCGCGCCGGGCACGATCAGGGTGCCGGTGGCATCGCGCCGCACCGCGCCGCGCGGGGCGGTGCCGGCCGCGAGCACCCGGTCCCCGGCCAGTACCAGATCCGCGTCGGTGACCTCCGGCGGGTCCAGGGACGTCACGATCGTGCCGCCGCACAGCGCGAGCATGGTCTGGCCGGGCGCCACCGGCCCGTTCGCTGTTACTGGCCCGTTCGCTGTCACCGGCCCGCCGGCGGTCACGGCACGGCCGGCTCGTCGGCGGTCACTACCGGCTTCTGGCCAGCCGCGGCGTGGCGGCACGGGCCGCAGCCGAATCCTTCATCGGCAGCACGGTCCGCCACGTCCCGTCGAACGAGTGCAGCGCCCCGGCCACCGCCGCGGCGGTGGGCACCAGGCCGATCTCGCCGACGCCCTTGGCGCCGTAGGGGCCCTCGGGCTGGTTCTCCTCGATGAACCGGCACTCGACCTCGGGCATGCCGGCCGGCGGGATGATGTTCAGCGACTTCAGCGTGGTGGTGACCGGATGGCCGGCCTCGACGATGTACTCCTCGGACAGCGCGTGCCCCAGGCCCATGTGCACGGCACCCTCGATCTGGCCCTCAAGCAGGGTGGGGTTGATGACCCTGCCCACGTCGTGCGCGGCGATGACCTTCGCGATCCGCCCGTCGCCGGCCAGCACGGCGACCTGGGTGGCCCATCCGTAGGCGAAATGGGTCACCGGCTCGGCCACGTCCGCGCCCGGCGCGGTGGTCCAGTCGATAACGACCTCGCCGTAGAACTCCTCACCGGCCAGCCGGGCGAGCTGCTCGCGGCTCGGGCCGCCATCGCCGGGCGGGGGCCCGTCCAGCTCGGCGAGCCGGTCGCGGAGCCGGGCGGCGGCGGCGATAACCCCGCGGCCGCCGAGCACCGTGCCGCGGGAGGCGGTGGTCTGGCCGCCGTCGAGCTCACGCTCGGTGTCGGTGGTCACCCGAACCCGGTCGGGGGTCAGGCCGAGCTGCTCGCACACGATCTGGGCCAGTACGGTGTACAGGCCCTGGCCCATTTCGGTCCAGGACTGGTACAGGGTCACCGTCCCGTCGGCTTCCGGCCGCAAGATCGCCCGGCCGTACTCGGCCAGGCCGTTGCCGATCCCGGTGTTCTTGACCGCGCACGCGATGCCGGCGTAGCGGGCGTTCTTGTAGTCGTCCCGGACCGCCAGCAGGGTCTGGCGCAGTCCCACGCCGGGGCCGAGCCGCTGGCCGGTGCCGAAGATGTCGCCGGTCTGCAGCGCGTTGCGCCAGCGGATGTCCCAGCCGTCCAGGCCAGTCAGCCCGGCGAGCCGGTCGAGCAGGCCTTCGATCGCGAAATTGACCTGGTTGGCGCCGAATCCGCGCATCGCACCGCACGGCACGTTATCGGTGTAGACGGCGCGGGCCTCGACGTCGACGGCGGGTACCCGGTAGGCGCCGCAGCTGTGGCCGGCGGCCCGCTCGAGCACCTTCGCGCCGACGCTCGCGTACGCGCCGGTATCACCGGTGATCCGGGCCCGGACCGCGGTGAGCCGCCCGCCGGCGTCGCAGCCGAGGGTGTAGGTCATCGTCAGCGGGTGCCGCTTGACGTGGAAGCGCAGGCTCTCCGCCCTGGACAGGGTGAGCTTGACCGGCCGGCCGGTGCGCAGGGCCAGCAGCGCCGCGTGTCCCTGGACGTTCAGGTCCTCCTTGGCGCCAAAGGCGCCGCCGCAGCTGACCAGGGTCGCCCGCACCGCGTCCTGCGGGAGGCCGAGCAGCCCGGCGACCTGCCGCCGGTCGCTCCAGATGCCCTGGCCCTGGGTGTAGAAATGCACGCCCGGTCCCGCCGGGTAGGCCAGGCAGGACTCCGGCTCGAGGAACGCGTGCTCGATGAACTGGGTGCGGAAGGTGTCGGTGACCACGTGAGCCGAGGCCGCGAGCGCCGCGTCGGCGTCGCCGCGCTTGACCGTCGAGACCGACAGCACGTTGCCGGGCGCATGCGGGTGCAACTGCGGCGCACCGGGCTCCGTCGCGGCGGATGGATCGGTGACGGGGTCCAGGACCTCGTAGTCGACCTCGATCAGCGCCGCCGCCGCCCGCGCCGCCGCGCGGCTGTCCGCCGCGACCAGCGCGAGCACGTCGCCGACGTAGCGGGTGGTCTCACCCGCCGCGTACAGCTGCGGCCAGTCCGCGACCAGTTCCCCCTGAACGCGCTCGCCGGGCACATCCTCGGCGGTGAGCACCGTGACGACCCCCGGGTAGGCCCGGGCGCGCTCGGTGCCGATCCGCAGGATCACCGCGCGCGGATGGTCGGCGAACCGGATCGCGCCGAACGCCATCCCCGGCATGGTGAGGTCGTTGACGTAGGCCTTGTCTCCCAGCGCCAGCTCGGTCCCCTGATAGCGGGCGGTGCGCGAGCCGACCCGGCCCGAATGATCGGCGGCAGGCAGCGGCACGCCGCGCCGGGCCCGCGCCGCGAAGCCGATGGCGTCCAGGATCTTGGCGTAACCGGTGCACCGGCACAGGTTCCCGGCCAGGGCGGCGGCGATCCGGTCCCGGCCCGGCTCGGGTTCCCTGCGCAGCAGGGCCTCGGCCTTCATCACGATTCCCGGCGAGCAGTAGCCGCACTGCGACGCGCCGGCCAGCACGAAGCAGTCCGCCCACCGGGCACGCTCGGCCTCGCCCAGGCCCTCGGCGGTGACGATCTCGCGGCCCTCGAACCGCCTGGCCGCCTGGGCACAGGCGACGACCGCCTTGTCGCCGGACAGTACCGTGCACGCCCCGCACGAGCCCTCTGGCGCGCATCCGTCCTTGACCGAAAGCGCCCCGCACTGCTCCCGCAGCACTTCCAGCAGATGCTCGTCCCCGCGGAGGTCCACCGAGACCGGAGTGCCGTTGAGGACGAATTTCACCGCGCGCTCCCTTCCGTTTTGAGCGACCCAACATCTTCTCCGGGGCTGCCGCCTAGGGTCAAAGGTCCAGAAGCGAGGGCGCAGAGATTCCCCGCGGCCGGTCCTGCGGGCAGCGGCCTAACGCCCGTAATCTCCCGCAATCTCCCGGAAATGCCCGCGCCCTAAGCTCGCCAGCATTCAGCCCGCGGGTCTGCTGCCGCGGGGGACCGGGGAGGGGCGATGAGCCAGCCCGAGGGAGCGTCCCGCGGCAGGGCGCTGGCGGCAGCCGCGCCGTTAGGCGGCTGGCGGGCGGTGTTCAATCGCTGGCTGATCCTGCCGGCCGCCGCCATCGGGGCGCTGGTCATCGGGGCCGTGATCATCGCGGCGATGGGCGCCAATCCCCTGACCGGCTACCACGCGCTGATCAGCGGCGCCTTCGGCGGCTCCTACCAGCTGGCGAGCACCGCGGTCAAGGCGGTGCCGCTGCTGCTGGTCGGCGTGGGCATCTGCATCTCGTTCCGGGCCAATGTGCTCAACATCGGCGGCGAAGGACAGCTCGTCATGGGCGGCCTGGCCAGCGCCGCGACCGCGCTCGTGCTGCCGAACCTGCCGGGCTTCGTGCTCATTCCGCTGGTGCTGCTGGCCGGGGCCGCCGGCGGGGCGATCTGGGGTGCCATCCCCGGCGCGTTCAAGGCCTACCGGGGCGTCAACGAGGTCCTGTCCACGATCATGCTCAACCTGGTTGCGGTCCAGCTGATGAACTACCTGCTGGCCGGCCCGATGATCGACAGGACGGAGTCGTTCGCGGTCGTCGGCCGGATCCCGCAGACCCGGCTGCTGTCGCCGAACTCGTGGCTGCCGATCATCGTTCCCGGCACCCAGCTGCACCTGGGCGTGGTCATCGCGGTGCTGGTCGCGGTGGCGGCATGGGTACTGCTCCGGCAGACCGGGTTCGGGTTCCGCATCCGCGCCGTCGGGCTGTCCACCGACGCGGCCAGCTACGCGGGGATGGCCGTCAAGCGGACCACGATGCTGGCCCTGACCCTGTCCGGGGCGATGTGCGGGCTGGCCGGCGCGATGCTCGTGTTCGGCAGCATCAGCCACCGGATGGTGACCGACGGCTCGCTCACCGGGTTCACCGGCAGCGACGGCTACTACGGGATCGTCGTCGCGCTGTTCGCGGGCCTCAGCCCGCTGTGGACGATCCTGTCCGCGTTCCTGTTCGGCGGCCTGCTGGTCGGCGGCGTCTCGATGGGCATCGCACTGAACGTGCCCTACTCCTCCGACCTGGTCACCACGATCGTCGGCCTGATCGTCTGCTTTGTCGTCGCGCTCGATGCCGTCCGGCGGCGGTCCGGCCTGCCGGCCGGGGCCGCCGGTCCCGCCAGCGTGCGCGAGCTGCTCACCAGAGGCTGGTTGCGGCGAGATGATGCCCGCGCGACGGCCGTGGCCCAGGCGGCGTCCGGCCAGGGCGCCGCTGAGCAGCCCGTTCCTGGACAGGCCAGCCCTGAGCCGGCCGCCGCCGCGGACCAGGCCGGGGAGGCGCAGCCGTGAGCCACTTCTTCACCGCGGCCGTCCTGTCGGCCACCATCGCGTCCGGCATCGCCCTCGGCGCACCGCTGCTGCTGGCCGCCCTCGGGGAGACGGTCGGGCAGCGCAGCGGCGTGCTGAACCTGGGTGTCGACGGCATCATGCTGCTCGCCGCGTTCGGCGCCTACCTGGTCGCGCTGCGGACCGGCAGTATCGGGTGGGGGGTCCTCGTCGCCCTGGCCATCGGCGTGGTGATGGGCCTGATCACCGCGTTCATCAACGTGACAATCGGCGCCGAGCAGGGTATCAGCGGTATCGGGATCTACATCGCCGCGCTCGGCCTGTCCGGGCTGCTCTTCGAACGGTACGTCGGCACCCCGACGCCGATCACCAACAGCCGCGGGCCGTTCGTGGCGGTGCACATCCCGCTGCTGGACCGGATTCCCTACCTCGGCACCATGCTGTTCAAGCAGAACATCCTGGTCTACGCCGCGCTGCTGCTGGTCCCCGCGCTCACCTACGTGCTGCACCACACCACGTACGGGATGAACGTGCACGCGGCCGGGGAGAACCCGGCGGCCGCCGACAGCCTCGGCGTCAGCGTGACCCGGGTGCGCTACACCGCGGTCATCTTCGGCAGCACGATGGCCGGCCTGGCCGGGGCCTCGCTGCTCATCCTGGACGGCATCTTCCAGGAGAACCTCACCCAGGGGGCCGGGTTCATCGCTGTCGCGCTGGTGTACTTCGGCGGCTGGCGGCCGGCCGGGGTCGCCCTCGGTGCCCTCCTCTACGGGCTGACCGGATCGGTCATCCTCACCTGGAAGACGCTCGGCATCATCCCGCTGTCCCTTTCCGACCTCGCGGCGACGGCCCCGGCGGTGATCGTCGTGCTGGCCCTGCTCTTCCTGGTCGGGCGGTACCGGCAGCCCGCCGCGCTCGGCAAACCGTACCGGCGGCAGTGACCTGGCCGCTGGCTGTCACGGCACGCAATAAAGCAGATAAGAGAGGCAAGACAATGAACATATCCTTCACCAGGACGCGGTGGCTGGCCGCAGGAGCTGCGGTCCTGATCCTGGCCGCCGGGTGCGGCAGCAGCAGTGCCACGCCCACGGCGGCCTCCAGCCACGCCCCCCCGGTACTCAAGGTCGCGCTGATCACCCCCAGCGCCACCAACGACCTGGCGTTCAGCCAGGCCATGTACGCCGCCCTGCAGTCGCTGCAGGCCAAGGACGACCTGAAGATCTCGGTCCAGGACAACATGTTCGTGGTATCGGACGCGGCCAACGCGATGCAGGAGTTCGCGTCGCAGGGCTACAACCTCATCATTGCCAACGGATCGCAGTACGGCAGCACGGTTCAGCAGCTGGCCGCCAAGTATCCCAAGGTGTCGTTCGCCTGGGGCACGGCCGGGTCGACGTACGGCCTGAAGAACGTGTTCGCCTACCAGGCCGCGGCCAATGAGGGCGGCTATGTGCAGGGCTACATGGCCGGGCTGCTGAGCAAGAAGAAGGTGATCGGGGTCATCGGCCCGATCAACGTGGGTGACGCCCAGCTGTACACCGGGGGCTTCAAGGCCGGTGCCCTCGCCGCCGACCAGCACGCCACCGTGCACCTGTCGTTCACCGGCTCGTTCAGCGACGTATCCCTGATGGCCAGCGCGGCCAAGTCCTATGTGTCCGAGGGCGCAGACGTGCTCACCGGCAGTTCCCAGTCGGTGGTCGGCGCGATCGGCGTGGCCAAGTCCGACAACGTGGCCTGGTTCGGCACCCAGTGGGATCAGTCGTCGCTGGCCCCCGCGGACGTGGTCTCCAGCCAGGCTTACAACTGGGTTCCGGTGCTGTCGCAGATTTTCACCGCGATCCGGGCGGGCAAGCTGGGCGGTGCGACCTACACGATCACGCTGAAGAACGGTGGGGAGAAGATCGAGTTCAACCCGGGCTACCAGCTGCCCGCCTCGGTCAAGGCCGCGGGCGAATCGGTGGCCGGGAAGATCGAGTCCGGCGCGATCACGCCGCCTCAATGAGACCAGCACGGTAGCGACCAGCACAGGGAGAGGGAGACGGCGTTGGCGAGTACCCCCGCGGCGGCCGGCCCGCTGCTCGAGATGCGCGGGATCACCAAGCGCTTCCCGGGGGTGCTCGCCAGCGACCGGGTTGACTTCGATGTCCGGGCCGGTGAGGTGCATGCCCTGTTCGGCGAGAACGGCGCCGGCAAGAGCACGCTCATGCGGATCCTGTACGGCCTCTGCCCGCCGGACGAAGGCGAGATCCTGCTGCGCGGGGAGCCCGTCGCCATCCGGTCCCCCGCGACGGCCATCGCCCGCGGCATCGGCATGATTCACCAGCACTTCATGCTGGTGCCCACGATGACCGTGGCGCAGAACGTGGCGCTCGGGCTGAAGTCCTCCCGCGGCCCGCTCATCGACCCGGGCCGGGTCAGCGTCCGCATCCGGGAGCTGTCCGACCGCTACGGGCTCTGGATCGATCCGGACGCCCTGGTCCGGCAGCTGTCGGTCGGTGAGCGCCAGCGAGTGGAGATCATCAAGACGCTCTACCGCGACGTCTCGCTGCTCGTGCTCGACGAGCCCACGGCGGTGCTGACGCCAGGCGAGGTGCGCGACCTGTTCGGCGTGCTGACGGTGATGATCAGCAACGGCCTGGGCGTGGTCTTCATCTCGCACAAGATGAACGAAGTGCTCGAGCTGTCGAACCGGATCACCGTGCTGCGCGGCGGCCGGAAGATCGCCACCGTCGACGCCGCGAGCACGTCCAAGGCCGAGCTCGCCACGATGATGGTCGGGCACGAAGTCGCGCCGCTGCCCGTGCCGCCCGGGAGGCGGGACGGGGCGGTCCGGCTCGCGGTGACCGGCCTGCGCGCGGCCGGTGATCGCGGCACTGAGGCGGTCCGCGGGCTGTCGCTGACGGCCCGGTCAGGCGAGATCCTCGGCATCGCCGGCGTCTCCGGCAACGGACAGCGCGAACTGGCCGAGACCATCGCTGGGCTGCGCCCGGTGACCGGCGGCAGCATCGTCCTGGACGGCACAAACGTGACCGGCCGCAAGCCGGCCGCTGTGCGCGGCGCGGGCCTGGGCTACGTCCCCGAGGAGCGGATGCGGGACGGGGTCATCGGGGATTTCACCGTCGCCGAGAACCTGCTGCTGGTGGACAGCACCAGCCCCGCCTTCTTTCGGCGGGGGTTCCTGCGCCGGGAAGCCGTCCGGCGGTATTGCGCCGGTCTGGTCGCCGATTTCAGCATCCGGACGCCGCGCCTGGAGACGCCCGCACGTAACCTGTCCGGCGGCAACATCCAGAAGCTGATCATGGCGCGCGAGCTGTCCCGCTCGCCGGCGGTGCTGCTGGTGGCGCAGCCCACCCGCGGCATCGACGTCGCCTCCTCGCGGTACATCCACCAGCGGCTGCTGGGCCAGCGCGTCGCGGGCACCGCCGTCGTGGTCATCTCCGAGGACCTGGAAGAGGTGATGACGATCTGCGACCGGCTGCTCGTCGTATACGAGGGCCGTATCGCCGGCGAGGCCGACCCGCGCACGGTCAGCCGTGAGGCGATAGGCCTGCTGATGGCCGGGACCACGGCCGGCCCGGCGCGGCCCAGCGGCTAGCCCGGTACGCGGAACCCGGGCTGACCGTGCGCAGCGCGGTGTGCCTGGTCATGTGCCTGATCGCTGTATGCCGGTGAACAGCACCGCTACCGTGTGCTCCGGCGCGATGGCACCGGATTCGAGCAGTTCAGGCAGCCCGGCCAGGCCCGCGGTACCCGTCGCGTCGGCGGGGTAACCAGCCTGCACGCCGAGCCGGTACGCCGCGCCGAGCTGATCCTCGGACACCACTACCGGCCTCCCGCCGGTGCGGAGCATGCCTTCCACCACGGCACGCCAGTCGTACGTCTCGTCGTCAAGGATCCCGGCGGCGAGGCTCTTCGGCTCGCTCTCCCACGGCCACATGAAATCCGACCGGTGCCGGGCCGCGGCGGCGACCGCGGCCCGGATATCAGCCGCCGCCGGGTCGGCGGGCAGCGTGCCGCGGACCAGCTCGTAGGCGCGTTCCAGCGGGTGGGCGCCCTCGGTCTGCACGGTGTGGACCTGTGGCACGCCGGCTGCGGCGCCGAGTGCCGCGGCCTCGGTGCACGCGTTGATACAGGCGGTGGCGAGGGCTCCGCCGCCGACCTGGACGACGAGGTGGTCCAGGGCCACGCCGGCCGCGCTCAGCCCGGCGACCAGCTCGAAGCCGAGCGTCTCGCCGCCCTCGATGGCCAGGCCGTTCAGGTTGCCCTGGCAGGTGAACGGGATCGCCCCGCCGGCCAGCTCGGCGCGCAGCCGGTGACAGGACGGGTCGCCCGGCTGACCTGGCCGCCGGGGACAGGTGCTGACGTCGGCCCCCAGGTCAGCGAGCCGCGCCACGGTGCCGGGCGCGGCGTCCGAGGGCACGAACACCCGCAGCGGCCAGTCCGCGGCCCGGGCCAGCACGGCGGCGGCAAGCGCGGCGTTGCCGCAGCTGGCGATGGCCAGCTCCGGGCGGCGGGCCGGGTCGGTGCTGCCGATCCGCTCGGCCACCAGCAGGTGCAGCAGCACGCCCATCAGGTGACGGCCCTTATGCGAGCCCGCCACGTTGCCGGTCTCGTCCTTCACCCAGACCCCGCCGGGCGCGCGGAATCCGAGCACGTCGCTGAGCCGTTCATCGCGCCGCAGCGGGGTACGCCGGAAGCCGTGCCCGTCGACCGAGGCGATCCGCTCGTCGAGCCGGCCGGCCAGGGCGCAGAAGTCCTCGTCGGCCAGGCCGCCGTTGATGGCCCGGTGGTAGCTGTGCAGCAGGCCGCGGTAGGCGGCGAATGGCTCGGCCCGGCCGCCGGCGGCCGGGAAGCGTACCTGGCCGGGATCCAGGACCCGGACGATCACGTGGTCGACGTCGTCGTCCCCGGCGTTGCGGCAGGCGAACGGATAGGGCTCGGACCGCTCAGGTGCGGTCCCGCAGCCCGCGCAGACCAGGGTGGACGCGCCCTGGCTCACGGGGTGACCCCGGTCCGCCCGTTGAACTGGCGGATCATCTCGTCCCACGCGTCCGTCTTGCTGCGCAGGCCGGTCCAGAACGACGGCTCCCAGCGTGCGGCGAACGACTCGACCGGCACGCCCTGCTGCTCGACCCAGGTGAAGTAGCCGAGGTCGAAGATCCGCCGGCGGTCTGTGCGCGTGGTCTCCAGCAGCTCATCGGTGCCCGCGCCGAGCATCCACCGGCCGAACGCCTCGGCTGCGGCGATCTCGTCGAAGCCGCGGGGGAAGTCACGGGCCGCGATCCGGGCCCGCTCGCTGCCGTACATGCTGGCCCCGTCGGTGGCGACCGTGGCGATCACGTCGTCCGGCCCGAGGTCGAGGTACTTCGCGAGCTTCACGCTCGCCAGGATGTTGCAGATGGACGACAGCCCGAACAGTGGAAGCGCGGCGATGACGGCCTCGCTCACGCCGCGCCGGCCGCGCAGGTAGGACAGGCCGGCCGGCTCAGCGAACAGCAGCGCCAGGTGATCGGTCGCCTGGTCGGACACCGCGGCCACGAAGTCGGTGCTGGCCACGTTGTGGATCAGCGGGATGTGCTTGTCCCCGATGCCCTGGATGTTGTGCTCGCCGAAGCCGTTGCGCAGCATGGTGGGGCACTGCGACGCCTCGACGGCGGTGATGGCGGCGCCGTGGGTTTCCTTGAGGTAGTCACCGGCGCCGAGGGTGCCCGCTGACCCGGAGGCCGAGACGAACGCCCTCAGCCGCAGGCGGGGGTCGGCGCGGTGCATGTCCCCGAACATGGCGGCCAGCGCCCCCCCGGTGACCAGGTAGTGCACCAGGTGATTGCCGAACTCGGCGAACTGGTTGAAAATCACGTTGTCCGGGTCCGCCGCCAGCTCGGCGCACCGGTCGTAAATCTCCTTGACGCTGCTTTCCGTGCCGGGCGTGCGGATGATGTCGGACGGATCGCTGACCCAGCCGTCCAGCCAGTCAAAGCGTTCCCGGCTCATCCCCTCGGGCAGCACCGCCACCCCGCGGCAGCCCAGCAGCCGGGAGATCGCTACCCCGCCCCGGCAGTAGTTGCCGGTGGACGGCCAGATGGCCCGGTGCCGGGTCGGGTCGAACTGCCCGGTGATGATCCGCGGCGCCAGGCAGCCGTAGGCGGCCAGCACCTTGTGCGAGCCGATCATCGGGAAACGCGCGCCGATCGCCACCATGATCGTGGCCTCGACGCCGGTGAGCTCCCCGGGCAGCGCGACGTAGCCGGGGACGGTGGCCAGGCGCGCGCGGTCGGCGCCGTTGTACCAGTGCAGCCGGAACAGGTTCAGCGGATGCGCTGCGTCCGGCCGCACCCCGGCCAGCGCCGTGCGTACCGCCGCCGGGATGCCATCTACCGGGCCAGCCAGCTGCGCGAACGTCGGCAGCAGCACCTTCGCGTCCCGGAACCGGGCCACCGACCGATCGTAGACATCGCTATCCACGACATGGTCTTCGAGTCCTAGCGTCGTCATCTTCCCATCACGCTTCCCGTCAGTCTTGTCCCGCTCGAAAATAGGATCCGGCTGGTGACCTGCGAGTCTTCGGGGTGTCAGGCGGCGCGTGAGTATTCGTTGATCAGGCCGCCCAGGACGGGTTTTCGGAGGATCCGTTCGCGGTCGAGGTCGGCAACGCTGAGGTGATCACCGTCGTGCTCGCCACCGGGGACGCGCTGGGCGATGCCCTGGTGCGGCCGGGCCGTGTTGTAGTGCGCTTGGTACTCGGCCAGCACGGCGCGCAGATGCGCCTCACCGAGAATTAGCACGCGGTCGAGGAGCTCTCGGCGCAGGGTGCCGACGAACCGCTCGCAGATCGCGTTCATGCGCGGCGCCTGGACAGCGGTGCGCACGATCCTGGTACCGGCGGCCTGGAAGACGGCGTCGAACGAGGCCGTGAAGTTCGATCCGCGGTCGCGGATCAGGAACTTAA
>Ga0302179_10001034_pt1 | contig 17393 bp, 19 predicted proteins | sample I_Palsa_E3_1_FD_198788 | JGI IMG/M metagenome (GOLD analysis project Ga0302179, IMG submission 198788) | Peat permafrost microbial communities from Stordalen Mire near Abisko, Sweden - I_Palsa_E3_1 | ecosystem: Environmental > Terrestrial > Soil > Palsa > Peat permafrost | place: Sweden...
CGGGCAGGGCTATAAATTGTCTTTCCACCGATGGTCTGAAAGTCTATGGAATCTACTGCGCACAATCCGTTGGAAATAAAACCGAGCCCGGTGATCAGTCCGCAGGAGTGGTGAAAGGCTGCTGAAAATTGCTTTGAGTCATTTATACTGATCGTTACCTTTTTATTTTCTACTCTAAACTCCACGTTTTGCCAGGCTGTCACATTGCTGCCCAGGGAGGAAAGGTCGCTTGTTTTGCCGTTTAGCACGGTGTCGCCGAACTGTGCTACTGATTCGCTCGTACACCCTTTTAAGGTGCTCCTGAAGTACATGAAATAATTCTGACAAAAGACCTCGCTCATAAAAAAGGGGCAGCGTTCATTTTTCAATTCATTTACTTTTATCCTAAACTTCAGCACAAAATTATCGCTGCTGTCTTCGATCCGGGAGGGGAAATAAACCTGAACGAAATCATGTTCTTTTTGAATATCGATCTTGCTGTTGAGGACATCATTTTTTGTCAACTGAAGGGATCGGTCCTTTATCCCGGTTCCCGAATGGATATATTCGGGTTTGCCGCCCAGACTTTCCTGCGCGTAAAATATCCAACGGTCGGTTGGGATGCTGACATATAGCTTTTTTATTATTTTGTCGTTTGCGATGAGTTTTGCCGTGTGATAGCCTGGTTCATAATAGATATCGGTAAGGGTGTAGGTATTTTTCTCTATTCTGACCCGCCGGTTCTTGTCCCAGGATTGCTGGATAAAAAAGCTGTCCGCTGTGACGGAGTCGATATTATACCTGAATATGACGGTATTGGGCAAGTCATTGCCGGTTACTTTTGTGGCTGAAAATTGGGCTTTGTCGGTGTTGGCAAGGGATGGTTTTTCGGCTTTTATCAGTGCGAGTACGATCAATGCGGCGCCGAACACCAGGCTGCCGGGGATCAGTATTTTTTTGCGGTGGGGGCTGTTGCGGTTACCGGCGCTGGCCCTGGTAGGTTTGCCGGGAGTGGCTTTGGCCGGGGTGGGTGTTTTGGGTGCAGCGGCGTCGGCGGTTTGATTGCCCTTGCCGGATTTAAAGCTTTGCCAGTTTTGATACCCGGCGGATTTGGCGATGGCATCCAGGGTGGCTATTTGGGGGATGCGGGAGAACTGTCCGTTTTGTAAGCGTTTGATGGTTGACAGGCTGATGACCACCCCTGTTTCGGATTCGATGTAGTCGCATAAAAAGTGCAGGTCTCTTTGCGGCAGATTGTCACAGCCGGCAAGACCGGCTTTTTTGCAAAGCTCACTTATACAGATTTTTACTAATTCCTGCTCGCCGATGCCATTTGCCTGCATTTTGAACAAGTTTGAATGGGTTTTGAAGGTACAAATAAATTTACCCCGGTTAGTTTTGGCGAAAAAAATGAACAAATTTTTTAAAGCCGTGCTTTTAACGGGGTTATTTGCAGGCACTACCGACCTGGTTTCCGCTTTTGTAACGGTATTTATCAAAAGCGGGAAATTTCCTGAAAGGATGTTCAATTATATCGCCGGTGGGGCATTAGGTCTTGACACCTCGTTAAAGGGAGGCGTTGGGGTCGCTTTTCTGGGGTTGTTTTTCCACTATTTTATCGCCTGTTCTTTTACGCTTTTCTTCTTCTGGGTATTTCCCCGGGTGAAGGTCCTGAGGTTTAATAAATACCTGGTGGGGATGCTATATGCGGTTTTTGTGAATTGCGTAATGGAAAGATTGGTGCTGCCATTAACTCCATTGGGTGGCGGGTCGTTTGACCTTCCGCAAGAATATATAGGCTGGGTTGTTTTTGGAGTATTATTTGGAATCCCGATTGTGGTTAATACATATAAGTATTATGGGGTAGAATAAGGAATCCTGCCCCTCGACATGGGGTGGGTATGGGTACGTGTATCGGTGTGGATCAGGGGTTTTCTACGGTAACATCCTGGGCCAGCGTGGCATCATCGGGTGTATTTTTCAATTCACGGTCAAAGGAGGCCAGGGCGTTGTCGGTGGCTTTTTCGCCGCCGGCGATTTTTATCATGTCCAGCAGGTCTATGGCCAGGGTCTCTTCTTCTGTCTGCTCTTTTACAAACCACTGCATAAAGTTCCAGGTTGCCCAATCTTTTTCTTTCATGCTCATTTCGACAATGCGATAGATACTCGCGGTGTTTTCTACTTCCGACTGGAATACTTTTTCAAAGCAATTGTTTACGCTTTTTGGGTCGGGTCCGGGGCCAGGTATGGCGGTTACCACCACTTTGGCACCTCTTTTTAAGATGTATTCCAGGATCTTCATCATATGGTTGCGCTCTTCGTTCTCATGGCGAAATAAAAAGTTGGCGATGCCATCGTATCCCTTTTCGCTGGCCCATGCGGCATAGGCAAGGTATATTTGCGCATTGTGGGCTTCGTTGGTCATCTGTTCATTTAAGGCTTTTGCCAGCGTTGGCGATAATCTGTTGGTGTCCATAAATAATTTTTTTCCGTCATGCAAGATAAGCCATATATCCATCGGATGGATCATTGGGGGCGGATTTTACCTCGTCCTTCGTATTATTCTCATATAGGGGTTGATAGCTTTTTAATGCGGTATGATTTGCCAAGGTGTGAATGTTGTAACAATCTTTTAGGGTTGTATAACAGGGAGTTGGTTTAATAGCCTCATTTTTGAGGGTGAAGGTATCGTGGTCACTTCCGGCCTCACCTGCTGCGGGCGTGGGTGGCCTCAAATATTTTGTATGATGGAAAATGTTTTGTTTGCTCCGGCAAAGGTCGGATCGATCAGGTTGAGCAACCATTTGGTGATGGCGCCAATGACGCGGTGCCGGGCGATCGGGAATATCCCTAATGCGCTGATGGCGGACTATTATAGTCAGCGTGCCGGCGCGGGATTGATCATAACGGAAGGAACCTCCCCATCGCCGAACGGGCTGGGGTATGCACGGATCCCGGGTATGTTTAGCAAGGCGCAACGGCTGGAAAAAGACCACCGGGGCGGTGCATGCCAGGGGCGGGAAGATATTCGTTCAGTTGATGCACACGGGAAGGATAAGTCATCCCCTGAATATGCCGGCGGGGTCGCGCATCCTGGCTCCGTCCGCCGTGCAGGCTGCCGGGCAGATGTGGACGGATACCCTGCAAATGCAGGATTTTCCGATGCCGGAGGAAATGACTGCGGCTGATCTCGCGCACGCGAAGAAGGAATACGTTACAGCCGCCAGGAATGCGCGGGAGGCTGGTTTTGACGGGGTGGAGGTCCATTCGGCCAACGGTTACCTGCTGGAGCAGTTTTTATCGCCTTTCAGCAATATCCGAAAGGATCGGTATGGCGGAAGTGTGGAGCATCGGTGCCGTTTCGTGATCGAAGTAGCCGCTGCGGTAGCTGAAAATGGGTGGACCTTTGGGTAAAGGGCGGTCTCATCCCGCCAGATCCCAACTCTATAATCATTTTGACTATGCGCTTACCTAGCAAGTTCCGTCAATTCCTGGATGAAACAGGGGGTATGGCACTCTTTACGGGAAGATTCTTCTCGCAGGAGTTCAGGCCACGTTTCGAGTTCAGGGAACTGCTGATGCAGTGTTATATCATTGGTTATAATTCCCTGCCCCTTGTTGGCCTGACCGGTTTTATCACGGGCCTGGTACTGACGATGCAATTGCGTCCCGCGCTGGTGGTGTATGGGGTTCAATCTCAGCTCCCGGTGATGGTGGGCATCGCTATCGTGAGGGAGATCGGACCGGTTATCACGGCGCTGATCTTTGCCGGTAAGATCGGAAGCAGCATCGGGGCTGAACTGGGCTCGATGAAGGTGACGGAACAGATCGATGCGATGGAAGTCAGCGGCACCAATCCTTTTAAATACCTGGTGGTAACGAGGGTGGTGGCGGCAACGTTGATGTTGCCGATACTGGTGGTATTGAGCGATACGATCTCGCTTTTCGGCGCTTACGTCGGGGTGAATATTCGTTCCGTGACGAGTTTCAGCTTGTTTTTCAGGCAGATATTCGCCAGCCTTGCTTTTGGTGACGTGCTGCCGGCCGTGATCAAGACCTTTCTGTTTGGTTTTGCCATTGGGATGGTGGGCTGTTACCGGGGCTATAATTCCAGGAATGGAACGCGAGGGGTGGGAAGATCGGCCAACTCGGCGGTTGTGATCTCCTCGATCCTGGTTTTCATCATTGATTTAATGGTGGTCCAGGTAACGGCTTTATTGGGTCTAAACTAAAAAAATGCACGCAGTCAGGTCTGATACTGTTGAAAAGGAGGGTCCGGCGTCGGATGGTCCGCATACGGTGGGTCCGGCGACCGATGGGTCGGTCATTGCCATTGAGCATGTCTTTAAGCGCTTTGGGTCGAACGTGGTCCTGAATGATTTTAGCCTGGCGGTGGGGAAGGAGGAAAATGTAGTGGTGCTGGGTAAATCGGGGAGCGGAAAATCGGTATTGATCAAGTGTATTATCGGCCTGCTGCGGGCGGAAAGCGGGCAGATATCGGTACCGGGCCAGAATATACCGGATTTGAATCACGATGAACTGGACAGGATAAGGGCTAAAGTAGGATTCCTTTTTCAAAGCAATGCGTTGTACGATTCGATGACGGTAAGGAAAAACCTGGAATTCCCTTTACGCCGGCATTGGATCGATCTGTCGCAGGAGAAAATAGATAGTATGGTAACGGAAGCGCTGGGAAATGTAAACCTTGCGCATACCGTCGATATGATGCCGGAAGAGTTGTCGGGGGGAATGAGCAAGCGGGTGGCCCTCGCCCGGACCCTGATCCTGAAGCCGGACATCATTCTATATGACGAGCCGACTACGGGGCTGGACCCGGTGACGGCAAAGGAGATCAGTACGCTTATCGTGGACATTCAACGAAAATTTCACACAGCGTCCATCATTATTTCGCATGATATGCATTGTGTGAAGCTGGTATCGGATCGGGTGGCGCTGCTCGACGGCGGGAAGCGCTACTGGCAGGGAAAATATGAAGAGATGGAGGCGTCTAATGACCAGGTATTAAAACAATTTTTTGAATAAATCTATACATATGCCAGAAGGGGTTACCACCAATATTAAGCTGGGTCTTTTTGTACTCGCCGGGCTGTTCGTGCTGATCCTGACCCTCTATCTGATCGGCAAGAGCCAAAACCTTTTTGGGTCGAATGTGGAGTTGAAGGCGAGGTTCAGGAACGTGAGCGGTCTGATGAGCGGCAGCAATATCCTTTTTTCCGGCATCCAGGTCGGTACAGTGAACAAGATCAGGATCATCGACGATACGACGATAGAAGTGGGTTTCCTGGTGGATAAGCAAATGTTACCCTATATCCATCAAAATGCGCGGGTGTCGATTGGCACGGAAGGGTTAATGGGTAATAAGATCATCAATATCCTGCCGGTGAATGAGTTGTCGCCGCCTGTCCGGGAGGGCGACCTGTTGCCCGCCAGTCAGACCCTTAGTACGGATGAAATGCTGCAGACGCTGGACAGGACCAATAGCAATATTGCAGACATCTCCGAGGATTTAAAAAGTTCGGTTCATCGGCTCAATGATAGTAAGGCACTCTGGGGTATTCTGGATAACCCTGGTCTTGCTGCCAATATGCAGGCCTCCATGGAGAACATCAGCCGTGCCAGCGCCAATGTCAATGCGGTGACACAGGATCTGCATGCGATGATCGCGGATGTAAAAAACGGGAAAGGGTCCGTCGGGACGCTGCTCCGGGATACGGCCTTTTCGGCCAACCTGGAAGAAACGCTTGCGAAAATTAAGAAGGTAGGGGACAAAGCGGCTGGTCTGGGGGACGAGCTCGATCAAATGGTTGATGATATCCGGTATAATATGGATCAGGGCCGGGGAACCGTGCATGCCTTGTTGAGGGATTCGTCTTTGACCGTGAAACTGAACGCTACGATGGACAATGTGCAGAAGGGAACGGAATCATTCAGCCAGGATATGGAAGCCCTGAAACATAATTTTCTATTGCGGGGCTACTTCCGGAAACTGGATAAGCAGCAGAAAAACAATAATACAGCCGCGCCGGCGCTGCCGGTGGCGGGTAACTAAATCAATCAATATGAATACGCTTAAACAATTGGCTAAATCGCCGGATGAGAAGTTTACCAAAGAGCAATGCAAAAAGGAAATGAAGGTCTTTCATCGTAAGCTGTTTCAACTACAAAATGTGTTTTATGCCGATGGCCGCTTTTCGCTCCTGATCATTTTGCAAGGGATGGACACGGCGGGAAAGGACGGCGTTATTCGCCACGTGCTGTCTTGCATGAACCCGATGGGTATTCAGGTAAAATCGTTTAAAGCTCCGACGGCCGAAGAATTGCAGCATGACTTTCTCTGGCGGGTATTCCCTCATTTCCCGGCTAAAGGGATGATGGAGGTTTTCAACCGGTCCTACTATGAGGATATCGTTATTCCGTTTGTCGGAAAGACGTGTTCGAAGGAAGAACTCCATGGACGCTGTGAGTTGATCAATACGCTGGAAAAGCATTTGGAGGACAGCGGAACGCATATCCTGAAATTTTTCCTGAACGTATCACGCGAGGAGCAGAAGGGGCGTATCAAAGAGCGGTTGGACCAGCCGCGCAAGCGGTGGAAATATGACCGGGCGGATACCGTGGCCGCGGACAAGTATGATGTGTATTTGGAAGGGTATGATAAAATTATCAACGAATGCCACTCCAATGAATGGCATATCATTCCGGCTGATCAGAAATGGTACCGGAATTATGCGGTGGCGAAAATTTTAACGGAGTATCTGGAATCCTTGTATTTGAAATATCCTGGATCGAAAAAGGGACAAATAAGGCATCAAGTATCGCACAATGAAAATGGAAGGTAAACCAACAATGGGGATGGACGGGCATGATCACCATCAAATGATGATCGCCGATTTCAGGCGAAGGTTTTATGTGGTGTTGGGATTGACGGTCCCGATCATGCTGCTGTCTGAGATGATACAGCATTTTCTGGGGGTTCATTGGGGATTTCCAGGTTCGGGATATGTGCTCTTTGGTTTATCGACAGCGGTGTATTTTTATGGGGGCTGGCCTTTTCTAAAGGGGCTGGCGGATGAGGTTAAGATGAAAACACCGGGTATGATGTTCTTGATTGGCTTTGCCATTACGGTGGCCTATGTCTATAGTTCGGCGGTGGTGTTTGGGCTGAAGGGCGCGGATTTCTTTTGGGAACTGGCGACGCTGATCCTGATCATGTTGCTGGGGCATTGGATAGAAATGAGATCCGTTGCCGGGGCGTCGAAGGACCTGGAGTTGCTGGTACAGTTGATGCCTGCGGAGGCGCACCTGGTCCTGGGGGATAAGATGCAGGAGGTCAAGACGGATGCCCTGAAAGAGAAGGATATCATCCTGGTGAAGCCGGGCGAAAAGGTGGCCGCCGATGGGGTGATATCGGAGGGCGAAAGTTATTTGAATGAATCTTTGCTGACGGGGGAATCGAAACCGGTAAAAAAGACAAAGGGAGATAAAGTGATTGCGGGGTCGATCAATGGGAACGGATCTTTCCAGGTTACCGTATCCCACGGCACAAAGGATTCTTATCTGGCCCAGGTGGTGAAGTTGGTGGATGACGCTCAAAAATCAAAATCCAGGACGCAGCTGCTGGCGGATACGGCGGCAAAATGGTTGACGGTTATTGCTATTGTGGCCGGACTCAGCGCATTTTTTTATTGGGATTTATCGGGCCAGTCGCTGTCGTTTGCGATGGCGCGGATGGTGACGGTGATGGTGATCTGCTGCCCGCATGCATTGGGATTGGCGGTGCCGCTGGTTGTGGCCAGATCGACGGCCATATCGGCTAAACACGGGTTATTGATCAAGAACAGGACGGCATTTGAGAATTCCAGAAAGATCACCGTGGTGGTATTCGATAAAACAGGCACATTAACGGTTGGGAAGTTCGAGGTATCAAAGGTGGTGCCGCTACAAAAGGGATTGGAGGAAAAAGAAGTAATAAGGCTTGCGGCGGCGTTGGAGCAACAATCGGAGCATCCGATCGCTACGGGCATTGTCCAAAAGGCGAAAGATTGGGCAGTTGTGATTCCGGCAGCGGAAAATTTTACCGCCATCACGGGTAAAGGGGTGGAGGCGATGGTCGCCGGTAAAAAGGTATTGGTCGTTAGCCCTGGTTACCTGGCGGAAAACAAGCTGGCTATTCCGGAAGGATTCATAGCGGGAGAGGCAGAGACGGTGGTATTTGTCATAATGGACGGGGTTTTGACGGGTTATATCGCTTTGTCGGATAAGATACGGCCGGAATCCGCCGACGCGGTCAAAACATTAAAAGAAAACCATATCAAATCGATCTTACTGACGGGTGATAACAGGAAAGTAGCCAAAAGTGTAAGCGATACGCTTGGTATGGATAGCTTCATAGCAGAAGTATTGCCTCAGCAGAAATTGGAGAAGATCAAGGAGTTGCAAGGGAAGGGTGAATTTGTAGCCATGACGGGTGACGGGGTCAACGATGCGCCGGCACTGGCTCAGGCGGACATCGGGATTGCCGTGGGAAGCGGCAGCGACGTGGCGGCGGAAACGGCGGGCATCGTGCTGGTAAATAGTAACCCGAAGGATATCGTCAGCCTGATCTTATTCGGCAAAGCGACTTATCGGAAAATGATCCAGAATTTGATCTGGGCGACGGGTTATAATGTCATAGCGCTGCCGTTGGCGGCGGGGGTTTTGTATAAGCAGGGTATCCTGCTCAATCCTGCGGCGGGGGCGGCGCTGATGACGGTCAGCACGATCGTGGTGGCGATCAATGCGGGTTTTTTGAAAATTAAAGGATAGTATCCGATTTATTTATAGTTGGTTCGCTTTAGCATTTGAGCATGGTGTTTTGCGTCATCGTTTATGAATTCGCCTGCGATGGCATGGTGACCCCATGCGAGCATAGCGCTATGCGCAGCTTTTTCGACGTTGCCTTGGGCATAAAGCTTTGCCGCCTCCAGATGGTGCTTTGCCGCCTCTGTATGGTGCGCCGATGCCTGCTGATGATTTTCGATTGTTTTTTTAAGGTCCGCTTCATTGATGGCCGGTTGGCTTTTGCGGATGGCTGGGGCCGATGGGGCTGCTTCTTTTTTGTTGTTCATATTTTTCATGATTTTATTTGTTTATTTTTTTAATAATAGCTTTCAGCGGCCCGGGCTGTTTCTCGTCCCGCTCATCGCCCAATAACATAGCCCAAGGCTTCAGGCCGTCGATCCGTTCGAAGATGATCTTGGTAATGGCGATGACGGGGATGGCCAGGAAAGCGCCGGTTAATCCCCAAATACTTCCCCCCACGATCACCCCAAGGATGGTGATAAGGGCATTGAGCCGCACTTTTGCTCCTACGATCAGGGGTAATAACAAATTTGCGTCCAGGAGATGAATGCTAAACAAGGTGGCGATCAGCAGCAGCAGGTGTCCGGTGCCTGCGGTCGCGAAGGTGACTACGACGCTTAGCAGCAGGGATATGAAGATCCCGATGTAGGGTAATAGATTGAGCAGGCCGGTGAGCAGGCCAAGCAAAACGAAATATTTTATACCCAGGATCCATAAGAGCGCGAAGATCATAGGGGCCAGGATACCCTTTCCCAGAATAGCAATATAAAAAAGGGTGATCAGGCTGATGAGCACCATCCCCAGTTTAAGATAAAAAAGAATGATCAGTTTCAAGATTCGGACGTATTTTGTAGGGCTTCGAACCCGGACACCACATCGAACAGTTCTTCATCGATGGAGCTTTGCCGCAGGCGATGGTATTGTTTGTCTATGTTTTCCAGGAGGTCGCCGATGTTTTTTTCGGCTCTTGTCATGGCCTCCAGCCGGCTGGCGTTCTCACTGGCCAAAGATTCGGCGCAGGCTTTGAACAGGGAGGTGAAAAGGTATTCGTCGATTAGCGCGCGCAAAGTGGGCCGGGCGCTCCCCGCGATCTGAGGGGGTAGTTTCGTGGGCCAATGAAGTTCCTGCAGATCATCCTTCCATTTTTCATCCAGGGGTAGAAATTGCCGCATGACGGGCTGATAACCCGATCCCGGTTTGGGTTGGTTATGAAAAATATAAAACATGCGCACGGGCTCTTTTTTATTGCCTGGTTCACTTTTGATCAAAATTTGATTGAGGAGCGGTGTTATGGCGTTAATATCGTTGGGAACGGGAAAGGAATTGGCAATCGTAAAGCCAAGGTCCGAGAGCAGCAATTGTACCCGTTCGCCTACGGCCCAGATCTCTTTTTTACCTGGCCTGGCAGCGAGCGACGTGGAGACAAACTCCGCCATCAGATCGTTGAACTGCCCGACCAGACCCTGGTCTGACCCGAAAACGATGGCGCATATGGATGTTTCGTGGTTTTTTTCGGGGTCTTTTTTTTCTATTATTGAATCGATTTTCTCCGCGCTTAAATAGGCGATGATGCCCAAGGCTACGGTGCGGTAATAGTCTCCGAGTGAGCTTACGGCCGTCTCATACTGGATAATATTGGCGGAAGCCATCGCCTTCATGGCGCTGACCACGGATTTAAGGTCTTTTGCCCCTTCGGATTTCCTTCGTATGCTTTCGAGTGTGTCCATTATTTTTTGTTTTGGTCCGGCGCGGGCTGGGCTGGTGGAGTATTGTCCGGCACAGGCTGGGCTGGTGTAGGATTGTCGGGTGCGGGCTTATCCTGAAATGGGATCAGGATGTGGCCGGCGATTGTCAATATGGCGTCGTGGTCGGCTCCGCTCAGCGTGGTGTCGGAAGACACCCGGTCCAGGAGGTCTGCCGGGAATTCCCGGCTGTTATCGAGCAGGGCGGCTTCGGCCTCCTGGATTTTTTCAACCGGTATCCGGTCGAAAAGTCCGCTGGTGAGCGCAAGCAGCACCACGATCTGTTGCGGAACGGACATATGCAGGAGCTCGGGTTGTTTGAGGCATTCGCGTATCCGGGTGCCATGTTCGATGACCTTTCTGGTATTTTCATCCAACCGGGTACCGAAACGGGCGAAGGTCTCCAGTTCTTCAAATTGGGAATATTCCAGTTTCAGGCTGGCGATCGACCGGTAAGCGGGCAATTGGGCTTTATCACCCACGCGGGAAACGGATTTTCCAACATCGATGGCCGGCAAGATGCCCAGTTCGAATAATTTGGGTGACAGGTATATTTGGCCGTCGGTAATGGAAATCAGGTTAGTGGGGATATAGGCGGAAATATCCTGGGATTCCGTTTCGATGATGGGCAAAGCGGTAAGCGACCCTCCTTTCAATGCATCGCTCAGGTGAGTAGACCTTTCCAATAACCTGGAATGGATATAAAAAATATCACCGGGGAACGCTTCTCTGCCGGGAGGCCTTCTCAGGAGCAGGGAAAGCTCACGGTAGGCGCGTGCGTGGTGGGTGAGGTCGTCGTAAACGATGAGCACGTCCCGACCCTGCTCCATAAAATATTCGGCAATACTGGTCGCTGCATAGGGTGCTATGTAATTTAGTCCCGGGGAGTTATCGCCTTCCGCCACGACAACAACGGTATAGTCGATGGCGCCCGTTAGTTTCAGATTGGCGATCACCTTAGCTACGGCGGATGCGCGCTGGCCGATGGCGCAATAAATGCAGAGCACATTCTTGTCTTTCTGATTGAGGATCGCATCGATGGCGATCGCTGTTTTGCCTGTCTGGCGGTCGCCCAGGATCAATTCGCGCTGCCCGCGCCCGACTGGGATGAGGGCATCTATGACTTTTATGCCCGTTTGCAGGGGAACGGTCACCGGCGCCCGGTCCATGATGGCGGGAGCAGGGCGTTCGATGGGCAAGCGTTCTCCCCTGGCGATGGGACCTTTGTCGTCAAGCGGCACACCCAATGGATTGATAACTCTTCCGATCAGTGCATTTCCGACAGGGACGTCCATTACCCGGCCTGTCCGTTCTACTTCGTCGCCGGCATTGAGGAGGGAGTCTTCGCCCAGGAGGATCACGCCGATCTCATCCTTGTCGATATTGTAAGCGATACCGGATATTCCGCCGGGAAATTTCAATTGTTCTTCAAAGCCGACGCCGGGAAGGCCGGAGACTTTTGCAATGCCTGTTGACACGCTGATGACATAACCGACTTCATGGGGGGAAAAAGAGAAAACGTGGTCTCTAATATCCTTCTCCAGTTGGTTTAATATGTCATCAATTGTTGTATGGAGATCAGTTGACGGCATTTCGGTTTTTTTCCAGGTTTTCTTTCGTTTGTCCGGGGATGTTTTTTTCAAGGGAATCGAGGTAGGCCGAAAAACTCCATGCCAGTTTATAACCGTTGGCTGTCAACTCGATTCCGCCGATCATTCCGGGAGTGGTTTGAAACTGCAAATTGGTTTTTGTTCCGAGCACGGCGTCTACGGCGCCGCTGATCTCCCCTTGCTGTTTTTCGGCCAGGTCGAATGCGCTTCTAACAAGGATGGTATTGGAGTTGGAATGGAAGGCTTCCGTGAATTGTTGCTTTTCTTCGTCTTTCGAGGCATTCAGTCGCCGGATAAAGCTGTCGACGGATTGTTCTTCCAGGCTGAGGGAAGCGATGTCCTGCAGTGCTTTCCTTGTCATGTCGAAGACCTGCTGTTTTGTTCTCCGCGCGATGTCCTGTTCCTGGTTAGCCTGATTTTCTTTTGTTGCTTTTTCCAGGCTGTTGCGTAAGGAATTGGCCTGATCTTTTGCTTCATCGAGGAGTCGCTGGCGTTCCTTGTTGGTATCTGCGACGACTTTTTCCATCAATGACTTCTTTTGCCCGTCGAAATCTTCCTTTTTCTTTTTAAAATCGTCCTGCTCTTTTTGTGCCTCGGCTTTTTTTGCCTCTGCGTCCTGAAGCTGACTGGCGATTTTCTTCTCCCTTTCATCAACGGCCTTTAGGATCGGCTTATAAAGAAACCGTTTCAGCAGCCACACTAAAAGCAGGAAGTTGATTCCCTGGGCTATGACGGTGAACCAGTTGATTTGCATGAGCGGTTGATTATTTGGCGATGATGTGGTTCCAGAAGGGATTGGCAAAGATGAGGATCATCGAAACCACGAAACAATAGATGGCAGTCGATTCGATCATTGCCAGGCCGACGAACAAGGTCCTTGTGATGGTGGGCGCCGCATCGGGCTGCTGTGCGATTGAACTGAGTGCCGATGATACGGCTTTTCCTTCGCTGAAGGCTGGCAGCATGCAGCCGATTCCGGTGGTTACGCCGGCGGTGACGATCGATGCGACGGCGATTAGCGTTGTACTATCCATTTTATTCCTCCTTTATTTTTGACTATTTTTTTGACTATTTTCGATCTTTTGTTCCGGTTTACGCACGGCGGCGGCAATATAGACGGTGGCCAGGATGCCGAAAATATAAGCCTGTACCATGCCTGTGAGCAAGCCCAGCGCCTTCATGACGATGGGGAATATAAAGGGTGAAATGCTGAGCAGGATGGCGATAATCATACCTCCGCTCATGATATTCCCGAATAGTCTTACCGCAAGGGCGAGGGTGCGGGAAAATTCGCTGATGATATTAAAGGGAAGCATGATAAAATTCGGTTGGACATAGGTTTTTAGATATCCTTTGATGCCGGTCTTTTGGATGCCGAAAAAGGGTACGGCGAGGAATACGGAAAGGGCGAGGGCTGCGGTAGTGGAAAGCGAACCGGTCGGGGCTTGATAAAAGGGGAAAACGATGCAGGCGTTAGAGAAGGCAATAAACAGGAATAAGGTCCCGATAAATCCGACATACTGTTCGGGATTGCCGAGCCCGACGTCTTTTATTTCCTGATTCATGGTCGTTACCAGCATTTCGAGAATGCATTGCCAGCGGGAGATTTGGATATCTGTTTTGAGACGCCGGGTTATCAATCTTGCGCCGATGGCCAGCACGAGCATCAGGGCCCAGGTGGTCACAATGGTAAGGTTAATCGTGATAAATCCATGCTGCCAAAAAATGGTTTGATCAGGACTTAGCTTCATGGGGCGCCTCCGTTTTTATTTGTATGGGTTGTCCGCCTGGTATGGGTTGGACGCCGGAAGATTTAGTAATGCGCATGACTGCGAAGCGAGCTGTGATGAAACCGATCATAGCAATCAGGAGCCGTTGCCAGTTGCCATGGGACATAAAATAGAACCCTGCCAGCGTGATGGAGGTTCGCAGCAGGGAGCTGCCGGCGTATAGCAGTGAAGTTTTTTTTGCGGTCAGGGTTTTTTTGACGGTCAGCCAAAGGCCGCCGAAGAAAAATAAGCCTAATATCATCCCGCCTATCAATGTCAATATCCTGAGGGGGGTCTCATTCATCTTTTTTGTCTTTAGGTTGAAGCATTTCTTCGTTTTCCTTTTTTATCCAGTACCAGGCTATGACGCAACCGGTACATAAGCCTGTAAGCAAGCCAGTCAATGTCCAGGAAAAGGACTGATGATATCGTTTGTCCAGCCAAAACCCCAGTGCAGCACCCGATAAGGTAGGTACTGCTACGGACCAGCCGATCATACCGAACATGCCGATACCTGACCAGACGCTTCCTTTGTTTTGAAGTTGAGCATTGATCTTTCGCTTTTCTTTTTCGCTCACTTGCTTACTAAACAGATCGCTATTCATTATCGTTTACCGCAAGGTGCATTTTTAGTTTTTTCGAAACATATTAAACCGGTAAAGGAATGCGCTTTCGAGTTTGGTCGTGACGGAACGAACGGCTGATTCGGTTTCGTCGGCGTGTTTTAGCGTTGTTTTTACCAGTTCGCCCAGTTGACCGAGATCGGCCCCGCCAATGGCATTGCGCACAGAAACCAACACCCGGGGCCCTGCCTTGACCAGTATGCCTTCGGCAATCGCCAGGTAGCGGGGTCCGCCCGTTGCGGCTTCATAACTGAAGATCCCGGGAACTAAGGCGGCCACGCAATCGAGTCTTTGGGGGAGCAGGCCATAAAACCCTTCACTGGTTTCGATGACAATGCTGCGGACGTCGATGATGTCTGCGAAGACCCGGAAGGGGAGGAGGATTTTCAGGTTCATGCGGCCACGGTTTTATGTACTTCATCGATCGACCCGATCATATAAAAAGCGCTTTCGGGCAGATCTTTGAATTCGTCGGCAAGGATGCGCCGGCAGCCATCGAGGGCATCTTTCAGACTGACTTCTTTTCCCTTGATGCCGCTAAATTGTTCAGTGGCATAAAAGGGTTGGGTTAGGAAGCGTTCGAGGCGCCTGGCGCGGTTCACCAGATTGCGGTCCTGTACGGACAGTTGTTCCATGCCCAGCATGGCGATGATATCTTTTAAATCTTCATATTTGGCGAGGGTATGTCTTATTTCCTGTGCGAGACTATAATGCGCCTCGCCGATGATACCGGGTGTAGCCATTTTTGAGTTGGATTGCAGCAGGTCGATAGAAGGATAGAGTCCTTCGCTGGCTTTTTCCCGGGAAAGAACGATCGACGCCGAGAGGTGGGAAAAAGTATGTACGGCGGCGGGGTCCGTGAGGTCATCGGCAGGAACATATACTGCCTGAATGGAGGTGATGGCACCCGAAGCGGTATAGGCGATACGCTCTTCCAGTTTGGACAATTCGGTTTCCATGGTGGGCTGATAACCCAGCCTGGAAGGCATTTGTCCCATTAATCCGGATACTTCCATCCCTGCCTGGATGAACCGGAAGATATTGTCGATCAGTAGCAATACATCCCGGTGTTCGTCATCGCGGAAGTATTCCGCCATGGTGATGGCGGCGTGTCCTACACGGAAACGTGCGCCGGGTGTTTCGTTCATTTGCCCGAACACCATGACCATGTTTTTAAGCAGGTCTGCCGCTGCCATATCGTTGTACAGTTCATTTCCTTCGCGGCAACGTTCTCCGATGCCGCAGAACATGCTGATGCCATGGTTATGGCTAACCATATTGTGGATCATCTCTGTCAGCAGAACCGTTTTGCCGACGCCGGCCCCGCCGAACAAGCCCGCCTTTCCGCCGCGTTCCAGGGGTATGAGTACATCGATTGCCTTGATCCCGGTTTGAAATATTTCGGACTTTACGGACCTGTCGGCCAGTGGGGGTGGCGACTGATGTACATTGCGCCTTGTGCCTGGGGATAGTGGCTTACCGTGATCGATGGTATTGCCAAAAACGTCGAACATCCTGCCGATGATCTCTTTTCCGACCGGTACGGTCAGCTCCTTGCCGTCTGTTTCTACCAGCATGCCCCTGGCTAATCCCTGAGTCGGCGTCAATGAAATCCCCCTAATGCTTTGGTCGTCCAGCTGGGACATTACTTCGATGGCGATTTCTCTGTTCTTGCCGGTGTGGAGTAAGGTATTGATAGGAGGCAAATGAGTTCCGAACCATACATCCACCACACTCCCCCTGATAGAAATGACCTTACCCTGTCGGGCCTTGTTGCCGTTCTTGCCGGAATTTGCGTTCATCTGATCCTACTTTTAGCCCTTCCCGATTGGTCGTGATGCCAACTATTTTGGAATGGGGAAGGTGTTATGAAGGTAGGCCAGCCGCGGCTGCGATTTGTTATATGAGTATGGCGGAAAGTTATATTATTCACACGTGCCGGCGGGTGTTAGTGCGTATTTATTCTTGTGCTGAATTTGCGGATGTTTTGGCAGGGTAATTTCGACCTGGTGTTCGGCGCCGTCGTTGGTCAGGGTGACAACGTATTCTTCCTGTTGCACGGCATCTACGGCTACTGTGGTCTTTTCGCTGCTTCGATTTTGTAAGACGATAATATGATAGGTGGTGTTTTTATAGCGGTAGCGTACTTCAAAGGAATCCCATTCTTCGGGAATGCAGGGCGCGAATGTCAATTGGTCTCCGGCCTGTTGCAGGCCGAGGAAGGACTCGATGATCAGCCGGTACAGCCAGCCGGCGGAGCCCGTGTACCAGGTCCAGCCTCCCCGTCCTGCGTGTGGCGGAAGTGCATAGACGTCTGCCGCCAGCACATAGGGCTCGACTTTGTAGGTGGCGATGCCGGCGGACGTGAGGCCATGGTTGATGGGGTTGATGAGCTGCAATAGTTCCCATACGCGTTGCCGATCACCCAACCGGGCAAAGGCAAGGATCATCCATACGGCGGCATGGGTGTATTGGCCGCCATTCTCTCTGATCCCTGGTACATAGCCTTTGATGTAACCTGGGTTCAAGGCTGATTTGTCGAACGGCGGCGCCAATAGCTGGATGATACCTGTGTCTTTCCGCACCAGCTGCTGGTAGGCTGTTTCCATGGCCACCTGGTTTCTTTTGGGATCTCCTGCGCCCGATAGGACGGCCCAGCTTTGCGCGATGGAGTCGATCTTTCCTTCTTCATCGATAGTCGATCCCAGTGCTGTGCCATCATCGAACCAGGCGCGGATATACCGGTCTCCGTCCCAGGCATGCCGGTCGATATTGACTTTTAGTTGCAGCGCGTGGTTTTTACATTCA
>Ga0302179_10001041_pt1 | contig 17360 bp, 16 predicted proteins | sample I_Palsa_E3_1_FD_198788 | JGI IMG/M metagenome (GOLD analysis project Ga0302179, IMG submission 198788) | Peat permafrost microbial communities from Stordalen Mire near Abisko, Sweden - I_Palsa_E3_1 | ecosystem: Environmental > Terrestrial > Soil > Palsa > Peat permafrost | place: Sweden...
TCAAAAAGTAGCAGGTTTCGAATGGGCGGCGAGAGCCGCAGTCTTATCCCTTTCGCTTGGCGCAGCCGCCTTAAGCAGCGCCCAGACGGGCGCCATGTCGCCCTATCAGGGCGAATCGGACGGCGTCACCGCCGGTGGACAATGGTTGGAGTTTGACTCCACCGACAAAATGACCGGCGCGCACAAGGTGCGCTTCGAGCTCCAGTCCAACAACTATTTTAAAGAGGATCCCGATTACAAGCCGCGGGTCAATCTCTATTGCAATAACGGGAAACTCAAGCTGGCGGACTTTAACCCCGGCGTGAGACTGCCTCCGCCAAACCGTCCGGGCTTCTGGGGACAGCCCCAGCTCGAAGTAGAGGTCCGAGTCGACGACGTTCACTACTACAAGGGATGGAACTGGATTCGCGGCCACTTCCTTTCCATGGACAAGGGCACCGTTCGCGGCCTGATGGGCGCTCAAGTCTTCAACATCGCACTGCCCACCCGGAGCGGGCGCCAGATCGCCGAATTTTCTTCAGCGGGTTTGAATTTCGACCGAATAAGGCAAGCCTGCGATCTCACCCCGAAGAAGCCAAGCAAGGACTAGACGGGCGAAGACGGCCAAGGACGAGCGCGTTAACCGAGTAACCGTGGAGCGACGGGCGTCTCGCCTGTCTTGCTCCGCGACGGCAGAATTTTTCGACTGAGAGTAAAAATCCCGGGGCTTCTCGTTACCCAGTTCGCGAGGGCCATTTGGAGGCCTAGCGAGCGTGATGAACTCACTGGTACTGCCCTGTCGTCCGCATTATTGTTCGCTGTATTTGCAGCCCCTGGTCCCGCCACGACCTAAGAAAACTCGAAGCATTCGGCGGCAACTTGTTGGAGGAGGCCTGGTTGCAGAGAGTTACAGACAAAGCTGACCCCTTCTCTCAGAACCCTATCTTTTCGGCCCCAGGGTGAGGCGGCGGCATGGCTTTCAAGGTTTCCAGGCACGTTTCCGTTCGCCCCAGTCAGGCCGAATATTTCATGACGAAATTACCCGACGGCCTCAACAGGCACGCTCGCTCCCCTTCCCGACTCGCAGAAACCTCGTCCACCGACTGATCGAGACAATTTGCGCGCGCCAAAGGGAAACGGCTTCGCTCCTGCATCTCTGGCGAATTCCCGCGAATCCAATGGTGATATCGTAGAAAGTTCATGAACATTGGCATAACCTGCTATCCAACTTACGGCGGCAGCGGCGTGGTCGCCACCGAACTCGGCCTCGAGCTGGCTCGCCGCGGCCACGATATTCATTTCATCTCCTATTCGCAGCCCATTCGCCTCACCGGACCGGAACCGAACATTCATTATCACGAAGTCGAGGTCACCCGCTATCCACTGTTTGAATATCCTCCCTACGATCTGGCGCTGGCGACGCGGATGGCCGAAGTCTCGCAGCTCTACGAACTCGATCTGCTGCACGTCCATTACGCAATCCCCCACTCGGTAAGCGCCATGCTGGCCAAGCAGATGTTAGCCGCAACCCCGCCGAGACGTCACCTGCCATTTGTGACGACGCTTCACGGCACCGACATCACCTTAGTAGGCTTGGATCGATCGTATCTTCCAATCACCAGATTCTCGATCGAACAGAGTGACGGCGTCACCGCGATCTCACAGTATTTGCGTAATCGTACTCTCAACATTTTCGATATCAAGAATCACATCGAAGTCATTCCCAATTTCGTGAACTGCGATGATTACGTGCGCAAGCAGGAGTGGCTTGATCAGCGTAGCGAGTACGTTTCAAACGACGAACGCCTCCTGGTCCACCTCTCAAACTTTCGTCCGGTGAAGCGCGTACTCGATGTGATCGAGATTTTTGATCGTGTTCGCAAGAAGATCCCATCCAAGCTTCTTCTCATCGGCGACGGTCCCGATCGTTCCCAGGCAGAGTGGCTGGCGGTGCAAAAAGGAATTCACGAGCATGTCCTGTTTCTGGGCAAACAGGATCAGATCCGCGAGAAGCTCGCTATCTCGGACGTGATGTTGATGCCAAGCGAACTTGAATCCTTTGGCCTGGCTGCCCTCGAGGGCATGGCTTGCGAGGTTGTTCCCATTGCGACGCGCACCGGAGGAGTTCCCGAAGTGATCGAGCACGGTGTGAGCGGATTCCTGGCCGATGTGGGCGACGTGGAAACGATGTCGCGTTACGCCATCGAACTGCTGGGCGACGAAACGGCTCTCCGCGCCATGGGTAAGCGCGCCCGCGCCGCCGCCCAGGCAAAATATTGTTCCAGCAAAATCATTCCGCTTTACGAAGGCTTTTACCGAAAGGTGCTGGAGCAATTGCCGCGATCGTCATGAGTTCTTCCGGATTAGGCAAGATAGGCAATCGCAATCGGATAATCGTGCCGCCCCCATTGCGCCCTTCGATCTTCATCTTGGCCGCGTCGCCGTAAAGAACTTTGATACGCTCTACGACGTTAGCCATGCCAATTCCCATACCCGACCAGCCATCTGCCGGATCTGCCTCTCGAACAGACTCATGGCCCACGCCAATACCAACTCCGTCATCCTCAACTTCCACCACGAGACGCGATTTGATCACGCGGCTGCGCAGCGTGATGCTGCCGCCTTCGACCTTCGGAGCAAGTCCGTGCTTGATGCAGTTTTCAACCAGTGGCTGCAGCAGCATGCTTGGAACCATCGCCTCGAGAGAGGCTGGATCGAGGTCCTTGACGACGCGCAGTTTATCCCGTCCGAAACGCACGACTTCGATGTCCAGATAATTGTCGATAAACTCCACTTCTTCGCGCAGCGTAATAAACGAATCGGTGCTATGCAGCAGCCTGCGCAAGATGGTGGCGAGCTTCAAAATCATCTCTCGCGCCGTGTCGGGATCGAAACGCACCAGCGACGAGATGGAGTTGAGTGTGTTGAACAGAAAGTGCGGATTGATCTGATTCTGCAACGCCGTCATGCGAGCTTGCAGCAGCAAACGTTCTTGCTCCTCCAGCTTGATTTGTATGCGGACGCTGTTGAAAATTTTGAGTTCTATTCCCACCACCATGACCGCAGTCAGGTAGATCGCGCTCTCCACCAGATAATCGGTCAGAGTTCCGACGCCGTTGGCCCACAAGCCCGGACTTTCCAAACTATAGATCGAACTTGGTGCGAAGTGCCAGACTTCGGTTTGCAGAAAACGCAACGCCACGATGGCCACAAAAAAAGCGACCTGCCAGTCGAACCGTGGTCGCGGCAAATTGCGGCGAATTATGCGATAGATAGTGAGATCGATGAACGGCGAAAACGACCAGATATCTTCCTGCTCAGGCGCGACCCGCCGCAATTGCCCGGCAACAATTCCAGCAAAAACATTCAGCGGCAGGCTAGCCCACTCGCCATATAACGCCGAGGGCACCGATATGAGCGCACCGCCAAGCCCTCCCGACAGGCGCCCGCCGACGACCCCCAGCAGCAACGCGGTTTCGAGTGACAAGTCGCCTGCGGAGAAGCTTTTCACGCTGCATCGGATCAAGACACCGAGCGCAATCGGAATCGCCATCCACAGGGCCAAATAAATCTTATGTTTAGTGGCACGGTGTTCGCGAAAGATCAGAATCTTGAATTCCTTGGAGCGCACGAGGGCGCTCGACAAGGCTGCGGCCACGCCCAGCTTAATGAGCAGGTTGACGAGTATCAGCCGCGGTTCCAGCATTTGAAATTTTCCCGTGAAATGCGCGCGGGATCAGCTTTCGATTGTACCCGCGGCCTGCCGCAAAAGCTGCTCTACGTTTACGATGCTTCCCGACGGAATTCCGCCTTGGGCAAAATCCCTGCTCCCACCTCCGCGGCCGCCGGCCGCCGTCAAGACTCGTTTGAGCAACGCTCCCATGTCAGGCAAAGCAGTCGCGGTGCCGGACATCAAGACCGGACTTTGAGCGAACACAAGCCCGGGAGGCTCGACCGTGCTCGCCACGAGCGCAATGGCGGGCGTAGCCGCGCGCGTTACTTTCTGCGCAAAAAGTTTGGCGAAACTGATGTCACGATCAGAAAACGCCCGCACGATCACCTTCCGCCCATTCCTCTCAGCCTGATCTTTCAAAGCGGACACGGCCATGCGTTCGGCAAGGTCATCGAGCGCATCATCCTTCTGCTTGCGGACGGCCTTGCTCTCGTCGATATTCTTGCGAATCTGCTCTGGCACGTCCCAGAGCTTCGCCGAAAATAACGCCGCCGCTTCGCTGAGGGCGGTATAGTCACGCCGCGCCATGCGAACCGCCCGATCGCCGCAGACAAACTCTACCCGAGTTCCCTGACGCACCCGTTCGCTTTTTCGAAGAACGATCGAACCAATTTGCCCGCTCGCGCTGACGTGAGTACCGCCGCACGCCGACAAGTCGAAATCCTCAACCTCGACAATTCGCAACTCCTCACGCTCAGCGTCAGGCGGCTTGCGAAGTCCTAGCTTTTCCGCGTCTGCGCGCGAGACATAACGAATTTTCACAGGACGGTTTTCAAATACAATTTCATTCGCCCGCTTTTCAGCCCCAATAATCTGCTCGGCACTGATGGCAGCCGTCGCCAGATCAATCGAACAATATTCATCACCCATGTGAAACGAAACCGTCGGCATCTCGTAAAGCTCGACGAATGCGGCCGAGAGAACGTGCTGTCCCGAATGCTGCTGCATATGTTCGCGGCGTCGATCGGGATCAATGCTGCCGCGCACCCTTATGCCCGTCTGCGGCAACTTTGCTGAAGCCTCCAGATAATGAAGGATCCGGCCGTCGTCCGCATCCGCAACTTCGGCAACCCTCAGGCGTCCAGCCCCCTCAAGCGTCAACCATCCAGTGTCATGAACCTGACCACCGCTGGTCGGATAGAACGCAGTCTCCCGCAAGATAACCGCCGGCCGCGCTTCCTTGGACGAAGGCGGAACGACTCCTTCGACCAATGAGTCGAATTCACGAGTTTCGGAACTGTCGTAATAAAGACGCTTAGTCATGATGAAGACCACGATGCTTTCAAGAGTGAAGCGCCGCCGCGTCCCCGGCCCGCCTCAACAAAGCGGAGCAGACAAACAAAAGTCAGGCACCGGCGAACCACTGCACACGAAAGAGCCCGTTACCGTTGCTTCCTTCCGGACCTGGCGGGGTTGGCGGGAAAACGTCGCGCGGAACCGATGCCTGACTCTTTATACTATCAAGGAAAATGCGGGAAACGCGACGCTGACGACTTTCGAGAAACTTATTACCCCTGGGGAGAGTTCGACGCTCCCTCAGCGTAATAGCGCAGGAAATCCGTACCGGGCGCCTTCGCCCCCAACTGCCGCAGCAGAGTCGTAATCTGCCCGCGGTGGTAGCTCGAGTGGTTCACCACGTGCGCCATCTGTTGCCACAACGGATACGTCCAGGTTTCGCCCAACGAATTCACGTAAGAAACTGCTTTCTCCAAATCACTTGGCTGCAGCTGTCCCAAAAATCGACGCTGCTCCTCCGCCACCCGTGCCCATTTCGCGCGGATCGTCGCTAGATCCGGCACCTCCGCAACCGTCGGCAATCCCCGCGGCGAGCGTCCATTCCAGCGCTCCAGCCAGATCCACTCGCCTCCGAACAGATGCACCAGCGTGTCGCGCACCGACGAAAAGCTGTTGCCCATTTCTCGTTTGAATTTCTCCTCATCCAGCGTCGCCGCAGCCGCCAGTACTTTTTCGTTCGCCCAGCGGTTATAACCGTAAAGGGCACCGAGGTATGCCAGATCCATACGAACCCTATCTCACCACCAGCACTTCCCGAATGGAGTCGCGTGCCAGAAAGAACTTGATCGAAGCAAAATCCCGAAAAAGATTTTCAATGTGTCGGTTATTGAATACGCGCTGCAGCCGCGGCGAGACCTTTTCGGAGGCCGGGCGTCCCGGTGCTGCAAATTTAACTTCCTGCATATCGAGCATTTCCGTACCCGTTGCGTGATAGCGATAGCAGGTCGAGTCGGGGCCGGCATCACGCGTGTGAAAAAATGCCAAGAGAACTCCGCCCGGCTTCATCACCGACCACAAGCGGTCTACCGTGGGCTTGACCAGACTCTCTTCCATGTAATCCGGAAGATTCCAGCACAACACCACATCGAAGTGTGCGTTCGGATACACCAGGTTTTCGTCCAGAAACTTCTTGCTGTCCAGAACTGTTTTTCCCTCGCTGTCCTGCATGCGCAAAGCAGGATCGAGCGACGATCGCAACAGATCTTCGCTGTAATTCTTATGTCCTTTGCCGGTGAAGAAACGGATGTTGTTCGCGGAGGTCGCGCCCATGTCGAGCACGCATAAGCCCTCCTGCGAATTCAGCAGACGCGAGATCTCGCCCATGCCGCTCGACCGGCGGCTGAGCTTCTGTGGAGTTGCGGGGCCCGCAGCGTTCGAAGAACTCCGAAAGAATTTCATTACGTTGTCAGAAACAGACGCCATTGATGAGTGAATCCGCTTCCGCGAACCTGGCGACTCTATACAGATGCGGGCACTGCCGCCTTTCCGGACTCTTTCTGAATATCAACCTTCCCTTTCAGAAACGCGCCTTCTTCAATGGCAATACGCTGCGTGGTTACATCGCCATTTACCACCGCCGACTTTTTCAACTCTACGCGATCCGATGCGATCACGGACCCATCCAACTTGCCTTGAATAACCACTGACTTCGCACTCACGTCGGCTGCAACATTTCCGTTTGGTCCAACCGTCAGGCTATGATTCCGCAGCTCGATTTTCCCCTCCACCTTGCCATCGACATACAAGTCTTCGGACCCCGACAGCTCTCCCTTGATTACGACCGACTTACCGATATGGGCAAACTCCCCGGTCTGCGGAGCATCCATGCTGTGGCCTCCATCTGCTCGCGCTCTACTCGCCGCGAATGAACCGATTGTAAATCATTCCCGCTCTTGTGGCCCATCGATTAAGCAGAGCTCCTTCGTAATCAGTTATTTATGGCCAAACGAAAGCTATCTGCCAAATGCAACCTCTGGTTTGCTACCATCGTCTTATGGGCTCGGCTTGTCGGGACCGCTGCTGGCCGGGACTACTTATGGCTGCGCTCAATCCTGTCGCGCGCAAATCGATCGCAATGGCACGGACGATGACAATAGCTCGTTTGTACCCTTTGATTCTGGTGCTCGTGGTGTGCTCTTTCGGCGCCGAGCCCACGACCATCTCGTCATTCCACGATCCCGCGGAACTCGTCCGCAAAACCATTCAGAACGAAATCAAAATCGACAAGAGCAGCAACGGTTTCTTCCTTTATCGCGGCGTCAAGACCACGCCTAAGGATTCCACCACGAGACTCTTTGTCGAGACCAAAGAGGCTACCGCAGGCTTGTTGATCGCCTACGACGGAAAACCTCTCACTCCCGAGCAACGGCAGGCAGAAGAGACGCGGATCCAGCGTTTCCTTAGCCATCCCGAGGAACTTAGGAAGAAGCGCGAACAGGACAAGGAAGAGGACGAGCACACTCTGCGAATCATGCGCGCACTTCCGGACGCTTTCTTGTTCGATTACGAGGGGGAACAACCGGCGACAGACCACATCGGCCACCTGGGCGACCATCTCGTCAAATTGAGTTTTCGGCCCAATCCCAAGTATCAACCGCCATCGCGCGTGGAAGAGGTCCTGACCGGCATGAAGGGCTACCTTCTGATCGACCCCGTGCGACTCCGCCTCGCCAGCATTGACGGCACGCTCTTCAGAGAAGTAGCGTTCGGCTGGGGAATCCTGGGACACCTGAATAGTGGCAGCCGCTTCCTCGTTCAGCAACAGGAGGTTGGTGAAAACGGCTGGGAAATTTCAAATATGACTTTGGACTTTACCGGCAAAATCTTGCTAATCAAGAACCTCAGCATCAAATCGAGCGAGACTTTTAGCGATTTCCGGCCGGTGCCGCCGAATCTGACGTTCGCCCAGGCGGTCGATCTGTTGAAAAAGCAGGAAGCCTCAATGAATCATGACGGACAATTGCTGCCAGCCTCGCCCGGCAGTGAAATAACCGGCAGCGCGATGGCCGTGAAATAGCCGATGAAGTGCGGCAGTGAAATGACCAGACTGTCAATCAGCACTATCATTTTCCGTTGCGAAACGTTTCTTCGCGAACCGTGAACTTCTTAACCAGTTCCTCCCGCACTCGATACCCGGTTCCCGGCGAGTCGCTGACCGCAATCATTCCATCCGTGCGAACCACCACTTCGGGCTCGATGATGTCCTCCTTCCAATAACGCTTCGACGCCGACACATCTCCCGGCAGACGAAAATTTTCGAGCGTCGATAAAGCGATATTATGCGACCGCCCGATCCCCGACTCCAGCATCCCGCCGCACCAGACCGGCACATTGTGCCGCAACGCGACATCGTGCACTTTCTTCATCTCGGTGAATCCACCCACGCGTCCCACCTTTATATTGAGAATGCGGCAGGCGCCGATCTCAAGTGCGAAATCGGCGTCGCGGGCGTTCAGAATCGATTCATCCAGGCAAATCGCCGTCTGGAGTGTCTTTTGCAACCGTGCATGAAGATAGATTTCGTCGTTCCACAACGGTTGCTCGATCATGAGCAGATGGAAGGCATCGAATTCTCGCAGGTGTTCAACCTGATCCAGCGTATAAGCGGAGTTCGCGTCCACGCTGAGAACAATATCCGCCCAGCGAGCCCGTATTTTCTCCAGCACATTCAAATCCCATCCCGGCTTCACTTTGACCTTGATTCGCCGATATCCCGCCGCCAGCTCAGTTTCGATCTTCTGCAAAAGCTGTTCAGGAGAATCCTGAATGCCAATCGACACTCCGCAAGCAATCTCGCGCCGCGTACCACCGAGCAATTTCCAAAGTGGCTCCTGCTTCTGCCGGGCCTCCGCATCCCATACCGCATTTTCCAGCGCCGCTTTCGCCATGCGATGCCCTCGAACCCGAGCAAAACGCGCTCCGCAATCCCGCCCGCCGTCGACTTCGTTCTGCATCAGAAGCGGCGCCAGATAATGCTTGATCGTAGGCCAGGCCGTCTCAGTCCACTCCGGACTATAAAACGGATCTTCCCCGGCAACGCATTCGCCCCACCCCCGCACCCCGTCAGCCTCGATGTTAACCAGCAAAATGCGCCGGCTGTAGACTCGCCCAAAGCTCGTTTCAAAAAAATGCACGAGCGGCATGTGAAGTTCACGAAGAGTAACCGCTTCAATTTTCATAATCTGGTCTTTGATAATCCGGTGTAAAACGGCACTAAAAAGAGGGTGTCGAGGCCGCGGGCCGCGAAACCTAATACCGCCAGACCTCGTCCCACCCTCCCAACAGAAATCGTCCATTTCCCTGCTCGTCGCGCTCATAACCCAGGACGCTGAGTCCCTCGCCGAACGCCCGCTCAAATTCATCACGATTCCCTTGCTGCACCGCAAGTGCGCGCGGACGCGAAGTTGCAGTCGCCTTCCATTCCGAGATCGCCGCCGGAACATCTATGCCGGCGCGGCACTCAAACGTCGGCCGCGGAGCCTCCCGCAGCACTGCCTCAACCCGTTTCGACCTCATCCACCATTCCGCAACCAGTCGATCGCTAGGCAATCCGCCCTGCAATGGCGATGATGTGATTCCGTACTGGTCCGCGTTATAACGTCGAGCGATGGCGCCAAGTTTTTCCATATTCAAATACGCATTCTTGATTTCCAGCGGATCAAAGGTCCACTCCATCAGCTCAAAACCCCTTGCCAGCGCCTCTTCACGCTGCACGAGCTTGATCCTGCGACCGAGGCCAAGGTTACGATATTGTTCGCGAACCGCCAGCATCTGCGAGTGCAGATAGCCGTGCCCGTTCCGCACTCCAGGAATCGCCAGGGCAAAGCCGATCAATTCCTCATCATCAAAAGCTCCGATCACCTGCCCGCCGATCTTCGCCGCCACCACGAACATCCGCACGGGAACCAGATCGGCATCGGAAAACTGCCACACTTCCTTCTGCAAAGCAAAGCAAGCCTGCATCTCAGCCAGCGCCACGCACTTACGGATCGTGACCGCGCCCGCGGTCAAATTCACGCCGGTTTTTCCTGTTGCTTCGCCAGTTGCCATAAGCTTTCTAACTCGTCCATCGACACCTGTTGCGGCGCCAGCCCGCGAGCCCGCAGGTGTTCCTCCATCCATTGAAAACGTCGCTTGAATTTCCGATTCGTCTTCCTCAAAGCCGATTCCGGATCGAGAGAAAGATAACGGGCAATGTTCACCAGGACAAAGAACAGATCTCCGACTTCATCTTCCAGACGCTCTCGCAATTCCGGCGCAACTTGCGGTTTTCCCGACCCCGCAATCCCGCCCCGAATCACATCCTGCTCACGCGACAAAACCCCCGGACCGGCTCCCAGCTCCTCGCGCAGTTCGGTGGTCTCTTCGGCAAGCTTTTCAAACAGGCCATCGACGTTCGCCCAGTCGAATCCGACATGCGCCGCCCGCGAGCTAAGTTTATAAGCCTCGCTCAATGCCGGCATCTTCGAGGACACACCCGCCAGCACCGATTGGGCATGGGCACGCGCCTTGTCCGCTGCATTCTTGTCCCCCGCCACCAGCCGTTTCTTTTTCTCTTCCGACTTCAGCGCCTCCCAGTTGCGCAGCACTTCTGCCGGAGTATCCGCCTTCACATCGCCAAAAACATGGGGATGCCGATCGACAAGTTTACTAGCCAGCCGGTCGAGCACATCATCGACCGAGAAGTGGCCCGCTTCCCGAGCCATCTGCGAATAGAAGAGCACCTGCAACAGCAGATCGCCCAATTCGCCCGTCAATTCCGGCCAATCGCGATCGTCGATGGCCTCAAGAACTTCGTAAGTCTCTTCCAGTGTGTAAGGCTTGATGCTATCGAAGGTCTGTTCGCGATCCCAGGGGCATCCGTCCGGAGCCCGCAATCGAGCCATGATCTGAACCGCGCGTTCGAATCGTTCGCCAGTAGTCGACACTCTCATCAATGTAAATGACCCGTATCCGGGGAGCAACGGGCGGATGCGCACAGCTCCCTCCGTCGCTCTGGTGGCCAACTAGGGGCCAGCTCTGACATCCAGCTACCGCAACGAGCGCACCAGCAATTCCGTTTCATCGGAAATAATTGCATCCACGCCCCACTCGGCCGAAACACGCATGCGCTCCGCGCGATTCACAGTCCAAACCATAACTTTCTTCCCGGCGGCGTGAAGCAGCTCGACCAGCTCCCTATCGGCAAGCTCATGCTGCGGTATAACCCACTCCGTCGATGCCTCGCGCCAATCCCGAAGCTGCCGTCGCGTCTCGCAAAGAAATCCCAGAGGTACCCCGGGATCAACCGACCGTACGGCAACAAGCACTTCCGGAAGAAACGAAGAGATCAGATATCCCTTCCGCGGCGGATGCTTGAGCAACCCAGCGAGCACGAACTCCTCCGCCCCGGCAACCTTCAACTCGATATCCAAAAACGCACGATCCGCAAATTGCCGTAGCACATCCTCGAGCACCGGCAAAGACAACCTGCTCGCTATGGTTTTGGAAATTGAAATACCGTCGAAGGAAGCATCGTGACAGATCACAGCCTGGCCATCGCCCGAAAGCCGTACATCAAACTCGAACCCATCGCAGCCATGCTGCAACGAGCGCTCGAAGGAGGCCAATGTATTTTCAGGAATATCTCGAAAAGCTCGAGCCCCGCGATGCCCCAGAAGAAGAGGAAGACTCATGCAAGTTTTTGCTTTTCCCGGCGTCCTCGGCGGTGAACCAGGCAGGAACTCAGTCCAGATCGAAATCCCGTATCGGTTTCCCTGTGTCCGGCGTTTCCTTCGCCTTCTTCAACGCCTCCTGGAATTTTTTTTCCAGCAACTCCGAGGCATGCTTTTGCGCTTCCACCGATTGGCGGAAGATCGAGTCGCGCCGGCTGTCCTGCTCCTTCATGGCTCGCGCCGCTTCTTCCATGTCGTTGAAGGTTTTCGGTTTGATCGGCGCGGTGTGCGCGATGATGCTGCGAGTTGCTGCATCAACCTTCATGACCGCGCCGCAGCAAGGGCAAGTCACGTCAAAACTGGACTCACGAAACTTGGATTCGCGCTTCACAACGCGATCATACCGCATTCCGCGTCACTGCGACGGCGTGATCCGAATCGGCAGCACGTGGAAAAAATACAGCATCTCCCAACCCAGCAATACGATCGACACCAAAACCACGAGAATTGCCAGCATCTCGCCAAAACTCAAGCCGGCTTTCTCCTGCTCGAAGCGCCGCGCACCAAGGCTCAGAATGTTCAGTGTGGCAAAACCAAACACCAGCGCCCAAAGAATGTTGTAAACCTCTTCGCGCGTGGATCGCACCAGGACTATCGCCGGAAGTATGCCAACTGCCATCGCGTGAAAACCGCGGAGAGAAACCTCCGCCCACCCGCAGACCGGTCCCATTGCAAACAGGAACGATGCGTAAATTCGAGCAGCAGCAAAGCGTTCAGGCGGTTTCATGCAGAATTTCGATGGTACAGCGTTTCCCTTTCCAAAGTCAGCCAGCCCACATTCAAAAAGCATCCCGGAGGTAACCAAGTTGCTTTTCCACGCACTGTCGCTGAGGATAGTACCCGAGAAAGCGGCGAGAACCAAACCGCGCGAAACCGGAATCGAGAACCAATCAAATGATCGTCAACTTCGCCGAGCGGGCGCACAACCACAACTGGGAACTGGACCCCGTCACGAGGTCCTTGCTCGATACCGACTTCTACAAACTCCTTATGCTCCAGTTCATCTGGAAGCATTACCCCAAAACTCATGCATCATTTTCCCTGCTCAACCGCTCGACCTCGGTTCGCCTCGCCGACATGTTCCCCATCGAAGAACTGACTCACCAGCTGGAGCACGCTCGCCGTCTTCGCTTTCGAAAATCAGAGCTGGTATGGCTAGCCGGCAATACCTTCTACGGCCGCCGCGGAATCTTCGAACCTGCTTTCCTCGAATGGCTGGAACGTGATTTCCGTTTATCTGACTACAAATTGTCAGTCAAAGACGGACAATTCGATCTTTCCTTTGACGGCCTGTGGATGGAGACAACCATGTGGGAACTGTACGCCCTCTCAATCATCGACGAACTGAAGACCCGGGCCGCCATGAAAAAATTGCGAGAGTTCGGCCTCGACATTCTTTATGCCCGGGCGAAAACAAAACTTTGGGGCAAGATCGAGCGCCTGCGCGGGGTCCCCGGTTTGGCCGTAGCCGATTTTGGAACTCGCCGTCGCCACAGTTTTCTTTGGCAGGAGTACGTAGTCAATGCTATGGCCAGCAATCTAGGCGCGGCCTTCACCGGAACCTCGAACGCATTTCTCGCCCACAAACATGACCTCGAGGCCATCGGAACCAACGCCCACGAAATTCCCATGGTGCTGGCCGCCCTGGCAGCGGATGACAACGCCCTGAAAGCCTCCCAGTACAAGGTGCTCGATAAGTGGCAATCCACGTATGAAGGTGCACTCAGGATCATGCTGCCGGACACTTTCGGAACTAGCCAATTTCTCCAGAATGCTCCGGACTGGGTGGCGGATTGGACCGGCCAGCGCATCGACAGCAAGAATCCTTACAGCGCCGGCGATGAATATATCGAATGGCTGAAGCGCCATGGCCGAGACGCACATGACAAGCTCATCATCGCCTCCGATGGGCTTGACGTCGATGACATCCTCGGCCTGCATGCCTATTTTGGCGGAACGATGGCAAGCGGCGTTACGAAAAGCGACTTCCGCACCGCCACCGACTTCGAAGACACTAAAAAGTGGAAACCCGGCCGTCGCATTCGTTTCAGCGCCGGCTGGGGCACTTTGCTGACCAATGATTTCCGAGGCTGCGACCCCTCCGGCAGCAGCGACTTCGACCCGGTCAGCTTGATCTGCAAGGTATCAACGGCAGAAAGCAAGCCCGCCGTGAAGCTCTCCGACAATTACGCCAAAGCACTCGGCACGGCGTCAGAAGTCGAGCGCTACCGCCGAGTTTTTGGAAGCGCGGGAATGAGCAACATTCCCGTGATAGCGTAAGTAAGCCGATGCCAAGCCAGCCGCCCCCACTTGTCCCCGACTTTCTATACGGCACCGCCTGGAAGGAAGATCGCACGACAACTCTTACCGAACTCGCGCTACACATGGGCTTTCGCGCGATCGACACTGCAAACCAACGGCGGCATTATTTCGAAGAAGGAGTAGGTCGGGGGTTAGCTACCGCTTATCGCGCGGCTCTGGTCACACGCGATGATCTTTTCCTGCAAACAAAATTCACCTATCAGCGCGGCCAGGACCATCGTCTTCCCTACGAACCTGCGGCCACACTCGCTATTCAGGTCGCGCAGTCAATGGCCAGTTCGCTGGATCATCTAGCAACTGACTACGTCGACAGCTACGTCCTCCATGGTCCTTCTTCCAATTTCGAATGGACCAGGGATGACGCCGAAGTCTGGGAAGCCATGCGCAAGGAGCGTGACGCTGGCCGCGCGCGTCTTCTGGGGGTTAGCAATGTTTCTCTACAACACCTGCAGCAAATGGCGAAAGAACGCGCCGAGCTTCCCAGCTTTGTCCAAAACCGGTGCTACGCCCGCCTCGGCTGGGATCGCGCCGTTCGACAATTCTGTCGCGAAAACCGAATTACCTACCAGGGATTCTCGCTTCTCACTGCTAATCAGGAAGTGTTCCGTCATCCTCTGATCGCCAGTCTGAGCACGAGTACGAATGCGACGCCAGCCCAGATAATTTTCAGCTTCGCGCGCAGCTTAGGGATTCTGCCGCTCACCGGCACCACCGACTCCGAGCATATGAAGCAGGACCTGGCGAGCCGCGACCTGACGCTTCCGCCGGCGGCGGTGGAAGCAATCGAGTCGCTCGCGGGCTAATCTTACTTAGTCTGAGCAACCGCCTCGCGTTCGCCAACCTGCTGCCGCCACATCGCGTAGTACAGACCCTTCTGCTCCAGCAACTCAGAGTGTCGTCCAAATTCGACAATATGTCCACGCTCCAGCACGTAGATCCGGTCGGCGTGCATTACCGTCGACAGTCGATGCGCAATCAGAATCGTAATCGCCTCCTGGTTTGCAGCAACCTCGCGAATCGTGCGGCTGATTTCTTCCTCCGTGAGCGAGTCAAGCGAAGAAGTGGCTTCGTCGAACACCAGCAATTGTGGATGACGCAAAAGCGCGCGAGCGATCGAAAGCCGCTGCTTCTCGCCGCCCGACACCTTTACTCCACCCTCGCCGATCAGCGTGTCTAATCCGCGGTCCGCGCGTGCAAGCAAACTGTGCGCGGCAGCCTGCTGCAACACTTGCATACACTCCGCGTCCGTCGCCTTGGGATTCACGAACAGCAAATTCTCGCGAATTGATCCCGAAAACAACTGCGTATCCTGAGTAACAAACCCAATCTCCTCCCGCAGCGAATCCAGATCGACGCGACCCGATGGAATTCCGTTGTAGAGAATCTCGCCCGCCTTCGGAGCGTACAAACCCACCAAAAGCTTTACCAGCGTCGACTTCCCTGCCCCCGAAGGCCCCACAAACGCGATCGTATCTCCGCGAGCCGCGCTGAAACTGATTTCGTCCAGCGCCAGACACGTCGAACTAGCATGCTGGAAACTGACCCGCTCGAACTGCAGCGTCATCAACTCGTCAACCGGTTCCGGATCGGCCGGCTTTGGATCGCGCGGAGTATCCAAAATCATCTGAAAGTTCTGTAACGAAACTTCGGTCTCGCGATAAATATTGATGACGTTCCCCAACTCCTGCAAAGGCGTGAAAATGAAAAATGAATAAATCATCAGCGCAAAAAACTGCCCGATTTGGATCTCCTGGCGAAAAATCAGATAAAGCATGAAGAACAAAATGCAAGTGCGCAGCGTATTGACAGCCGTTCCCTGAATAAAACTCAAGCTCCGCAGATATTTCACTTTCTTGAGTTCGAGTTTCAAAATCTTCTCGGTGATCCCGTTCAGCCGTTCAACCTCCTGATGCGCCAGTCCAAGGCTCTTAACCAATTCAATATTGCGCAGCGACTCCGTTGTCGAACCAGCCAGGGCGGTGGTCTCGGCAACAATAGTTTTCTGCATGATCTTGATCCGCTTGCTCAATGCCGAACTGATGATTCCGAGTAGTGGCACCGTGATCAGGAACATCGGAGCAATCGACCAGTGCACGTAGAAGGCATAGATCATCACAAAAACGATTCCGATGATCGAAGTGAAAAGCACATTGACAGCAGCCGTAATAAAGCGCTCAACGTCGCTGCGGACCTTTTGCAACTTGCCCAGCGTTTCTCCGCTGCGCTGGTCTTCGAACACCTGATAAGGCAGATCGAGCGAGTGATGGATGCCGTCAGAATACATTTTCGCGCCCAGTCGCTGCACGATCACATTGACAAAATAATCCTGGAAATTTTTTGCTACCCGCGACACGAAGGCCACGCCCACCGCCGCCAGCATCAAGAGGCCGGCCCCGCGTATAAATTGCGTTTGGGTGTAGAGATGGGGCTTGGTTGCGTAACTATCGATTACATGACGAAAAATCAGCGGATCAAGAAGCGAGAATATCTGGTTCGTCGCGGCCAGCAAAAGGGCAACCGCAAACAATCCCCAGTATTGCCTGGAATACCGGTAAAGAAGAGTCATAGGATACGGTGCGCACGGCGAGACGCGAGCAATGCCGTTTAGATGGTATGGCGGCCTTTTCGATTCAGCAACCAGCAGCCTGCGTAGGCCTCAGAAGGCGCGGAAAAGCTCGACGTTTCACCGGAATTCGGGTGGCGCACGCAGATAATCGGCCAAAGTTGAAACCGCGGAACTTGCTGATTTTATAGCGATAACTCAAGGAAGGAAAGGAAAGGTAGTCTTTAACACCGGAAAAATAGCTCCCCATGAAGGTGCCGAATCGCTTCGTCCTACGGCAACCCGCGTGTCTTCAATTTCCCTTGAACCCGGATCGCCGACCATACTCCCGGGCTTTCCTTTTCCTACAAGCCCGTTCCGAGCCGGATTTCCATGAATGGTCGCTCTTTCACTCCCCCTATTCAGCAAGGCGGATGAGACTGTTAAAAGTTGTTCGCAACATTGCTCTGCTGCGACGTATATTGCCGATATGCGAATCCGATTCGCCCTGCCTATTCTGTTGAATCTGGTCTTTCTAGCGAGCGGCTCGAGCAGTGCCCCCGATCTGGCCTTGATTGGCGCAAAGATTTACCCGTCCCCCACAGAATCTCCGATTGAGAACGGCTCTATCCTTATACACGACGGCCAGGTGCTCGCGGTCGGATCGAGCCCCACGATCAAGATTCCGCGCGACGCAACCGTCATTGACTGCAAGGGGCTGGTCGTAACTGCGGGTTTCTGGAACAGCCATGTCATATCCTCACTCCCGGTCTTC
>Ga0302179_10001046_pt1 | contig 17349 bp, 14 predicted proteins | sample I_Palsa_E3_1_FD_198788 | JGI IMG/M metagenome (GOLD analysis project Ga0302179, IMG submission 198788) | Peat permafrost microbial communities from Stordalen Mire near Abisko, Sweden - I_Palsa_E3_1 | ecosystem: Environmental > Terrestrial > Soil > Palsa > Peat permafrost | place: Sweden...
ACCTCCGCGCCTGCAGAACGAGCGTCGCGGATCGCCTGCTCCATATCGGCAACAAGATATCCAGTACGCTCCTGGCCGAAAGGAAATGGGATCGGTGTCTGGTAAGCGAAAACTGACAATGTGCCTGCTGGCGTCCATATAAATTGGAATTCCGTGCCGCTCGGTACCGGCAGGACGTTCGTCACAGTTCGCTTGGATGCTTGACCGCCGAATGTGGCGACAAAGCTGTTGACGAAGTCATCGAGATCGTGAGGACTTACATAGACATGCGTCGAATCGTATTGTGCTCCGACGGCTACGCCTTCGCCGTGGGATGGCGTTTCGCCAGCGGTCGCGAAAGGCGACAGGCAAACAAGCATGGCGATTGCCAAGCGAAATATGATTGCTGAACCTCCCTGTCTATACAATTTAAGTGACGCTTTCGACATATGTTCAATGAGGTCGAATCGAATCTGCCTGTTTTGTTTGATTGGCGCGGGTAAGTATATCCGGTCTTCGGGGCGCGAAGTTGTCCTTTTCCTCCCGCCAACAGGAATCACCTGCGGTCCAAATTCTCGACACCGGACCACAGGCGGAACAAGCGCATGAGCCCTTCGCGCTCAAGGCGGAGCCGAATTGGCCGTCCATCGGCCTGCGGCCCGAATAACATTGGACGGCCAACTTCATCGATTTCTTGTTGGATTTGGTGTCGCGAACGGCGATGGTCTGGGGTGAAGCGGCCGCCGCCTTTCTTCGGGTTCTGTGATCCTTCGGGAAAGCAAGTACTGGGGACCTTCGATCGTTACCCGGTGCAGCGAACCGGTTCCCGGGCGGGAGTTGCACCCGCTGAAGTCCGCGCCTTTCACGGCGAAATGTTGCCGGAATATCAGCCTATTCGGCTCTCAATGCTTGCATCGGATCGACGCGCGACACCCGCCACGCGGGAATGACACATGCGAGCGCGGCCACAGAGAGCAAGGTTGCGGCAACTGCGACATAAACCATCGGATCAAGCGGCTTGATCTCATAAAGCAAGTCGCGCATCAGTTGGCCGACTTCCAGGCTTGCTGCGAGTCCCACGACAAGACCGAACACAGCGGGCCGCATTCCATCCAGCAACACCTTCTCCATGACCTGTTCGCGCTTTGCGCCCAGCGCGATGCGGATGCCGATTTCGGTCGTCCTTTGCGCTGCGATGTACGACATCACGCCGAACAGGCCCACGGCAGCAAGAAGCAGCGACACCGTGGCAAAAGCGACCAGCAGCGCCGTATTGAAGCTCTGGTCCAGGGTCGATTTACCGAGCAACTGATTCATGGTGAGCACATCGGAGATGGGCAGATCGGGGTCCATCTCCGAGACGATGCGCTGTACTGGAAGAGCGAACTGCTCCGGGTCGTGGCTCGAGCGAATCACCAGCGTGCCGACATTCTCGACTCCGGCATCCAGCGGGTAATATTGCATCGGCCGCGGTGTTTCCCCGATTGCGTAGCGGATATCACCCACAATCCCCACAATGACGGCATTTTTCCCGCGTGTGCGAAGGTGGCGGCCCAGTGGATCTTCGTTGGGAAAGTATTGGTTGGCGAAGGATTGGCTGATGATGACTTCGTTGGCTGCATCCAAACGCTTCCCGCCGTCAAATGTGCGCCCGCGCAAAATCGGAATGCCCATCGCGCCGAAGTACTTCGGATCGGCCGAGCGGCTTAGGGCAGACAGACCACTGCCTTGCGGCAAGGGCGGATGCTCCACGATGCTGAAGGTCCAATCCATCCCGTACCCCTGTCCGGGGACAGACGTCACAAAGCCCGTCGCGTCCACTCCGGGCAGAGAGCGCGCGCGCTCAAGCAACATGTCGTAGAAGTTGGCTCGCAGAGCGGGCGTCCCATAACGGGCATCGGGGAGGCCCAGGTGCATGGTGATGACATCTTGGGTGATGCAACCCATGTCGGCGGAGCGCAGCCGTTCATAGCTCTTGAGCAGCAGTCCGGCCCCAATGAGCAAGATTACAGTCAATCCGACTTCGAGCGTAAGCAGCGCTCTGCGCAGAGTGGCCCGTACGTTGCCTGCCCCCACAGAACGCGTTGACTCATGCAGCGCACTTAGAATGCGTTTGTCACTAATGCTGAACACAGCGATGAGTCCGGAAAACAGTGCGCATATCACGACAACCCCGACCGTAAACGCCGCCACCACGCCGTCAATGTGGATGGATTCGACGCGGGTCATGTCGTGGCGAGTTCGCGTAAGCCAATGAAGTGTGGCGACGGCGAGTAGAAGCCCCAGTGCGCCACCGGAGGCCGAAAGCAGCAGGCACTCCATCAGCCGCTCACCTATCAGACGTAGCCAGCCCCCGCCCAGCGCGGTGCGGATTGCCAGCTCTTTGCGTCGTGCCGCCGCGCGCGCTACCAGCAGATTGGCCACATTGAGGCAGGCGATCAGCAGCAGACAGCAGGTCGCCTCCAGCAGTACATAAAGCGGCTTCTTGATTTCTCCTACGATGTGATCCAGCAGGGGACGGCTTTTGGCACTTTGAAGTACGAATGGGTCGTTGAGGTGCTCATTGTGGACGCGCTGTGAGATTATGCTCAGATCGGCCACGCCCTGCGACGCGCTGATTCCCGGCTTCAGCCGACCCACAACACGAAACATGTGATTGCTGAACGAGGTCATCGTGTCTTCGGGCTTGTCGTGGTAAACCGGCGTCCAAAGTCGCGTGGACGAGTCAGGAAAATCGAACCAAGCGGGCATAACGCCGATAACGTTGAAGGGTTCGGCGTCCAGGGAGATCGTCTGGTTCAGGATGGCAGGGTCACCACCGAAGCGCCGCTTCCAAAGGCCCCAGCTCAGCAACACCGTGCCATTGGCTCCTGGGCTGTCATCCGCCTGCGTAAAATCGCGGCCCACCGCGGGCTGCACGCCCAGCGTGCGGAGCATGTCCCAGGAAAATAATGCACTCTTCAGCTTTTCCGGCAATTGCCCTCCCGAACCGGAAAGCCCGACGCGGATACTCTGCGCGAGCGCGAGACTGCTATAGCTGCGGTTCTGGTTCTTCCACTCCGCGTACATGCCGCCGGAGACCACCTTGGAACCGGAAGCGTAGTCTTCATGGAGACCCGCCTCATAGAGCATCACGAGGCGATCCGGGTCATGGAACGGCAAGGGCCTGAGCAAAACGCCACGCACTACCGTGAACAGGGCGACGTTGGCGCCAATGCCCAGGGCCATCACCAAGATGGCGATGACGGTGAAACCAGGGGAGCGATGAAGTGTGCGCAGACTAAAGCGCACATCGCGTGCGAGGGATTCAAGCCAATTCCAGGACCAGATGGCGCTGGTCTGTTCACGAATAAGAGTAGGATTGCCAAAGGCGCGCAAGGCCGCGTAGCGAGCCTCTTCCTCCGAAATGCCACCTTCCCGTTGCTCCTCTTCCTCCAATTCCAGGTCGGAACGTAACTCCCGCTCCAGGTCTGCATCTCTCTTCTTAGCCTGCCACCAATTCATATCAGCTCTCCTCAGTGGCGGGCCACATGACGCGCGCCACAGCTTCGGCCATCTGCTTCCACTGCGATTCTTCGGCCAAGAGCTGCTTCCTGCCCTTATCAGTTAACCGGTAGTATTTGAATTCGCGATTGCGATCCGGCGCGGTCTCCCATTTGGAGACAACCCATTTCCTCTTCTCCAGGCGGTGCAGCGCGGGATAGAGCGAGCCGTGCTGCATTTGCAAGAATTCATTTGTGGTCCTCTGAATGTACTTCCCGATCTGGTGACCGTGAGCAGGTCCATAGAGAAGCGTCCTCAAGATGAGCATGTCAAGCGTTCCCTGGAGGAGCGTGACCCGTTGCTGCTCTTGCTTTTCCATAGAAGACATTCTACCCTCGATCTGGCGACGATGGTAGACACTCGACCATCGGGCTATTTCTCATTTTGATGAAAGCCGGATCTTTTACGTCCAGCCCGGCTATGGCTTTTTAAGTCCGAAGCTGCTTTGCGAGACCCACGTCGAGCATTCTAGGGGTTGCATCGCGACGAACGCCAGGATTTCGCTGGACCAAGGGCCTTCGGGATTGACTGACGTCCGCATCATCGGACGCTCGTTTCCAATGCAGGAGTCTAGGTTTTTCTGTGAGAATGACTGTTATGCATTCGCTCTCTGCCTGCCGACCCGCTCTCTTGCTCTCTACACTGCTGTGCACATTGGTGTCTGCACAATGCACGCCACCATTTACTTCGCCGTTACCGACCGGTGTGCGAGTCGATCCCGCCGGCGAAGCAGTCGACCTCGGCAGCTTGCCGATCAATCTCGTACTCGGGCCTGAAAAGGACCGAGCTGTGGTCGTGCTCAGCGGCTGGCGCGAGCAGGGCATCCAGATCGTCGATCTTAAGACTCGGAAGGTTACGCAGACGGTACACCAGGATGGCGCGTTCTACGGCGCCGCCTTTTCGCCCGATGGCCGTCGACTCTACGTCTCGGGCGGCAACACCGACGTGCTCTTCGTCTACGCATGGAAAGATGGCGCCGTCACCCTCGAAAACAAGTTCGAACTGGCGAAAGCGAAGGCGACGGACGGCACGGGCACGAGCTATCCGGCGGGACTCGCGTTCTCGCCTAATGGAAAGTTTGTCTATGTTGCCGAGAACGTCGGCGATCGACTCGCGGTGGTGAATGCTGCGACCGGCGAGATCACGCAACGGTTTTCTACCGATCATTATCCGTATGGTGTCGCGCTCGTGGCGGGCGGTCAAGTGTTCGTCTCAGCGTGGGGCGGCAGTACGCTGTCGCAGTTTCGCGTTCTGGGGAACGGAACGCTCGCATATCTGGGTCGGATCGAGGTCGGCCGGCATCCTTCGGCGCTGGCGGTGAAGGGAACAACGCTGTACGTCACGCTCGCCGGCAGCGACCGGGTAGCGGTCGTTGAGACAAAGCTGCGGAAGGTCGTGCGCTATTTGCACGATGCCGCGCCTGGTGCCCCGTCCGAGGGCAGCACACCGAACGCCGTTGCACTTACCTCCGATGGCAAACGTCTGCTGGTAGCAGAAGCCGACAATAATGCCATTGCCGTCTTCGAAGTGGCTACCGGCAAGTTACTTGGGCGCGTTCCGACCGACTGGTATCCCACTGCGGTCGCCGAAAGTAATGGAGGATTGCAGGTCGTTTCGGGCAAAGGCCACGGAACGCATGCCAATCCTGACGGTCCGATTCCACTCACCAACTGGCCGAATGGGAACCCGACTGCGTATACGCTCGGACAGCTGAACGGCAGCCTTCGAGTGGTGCCATCCGCGATGACAGAGACGCAACTTGCGGCGTTCACGAAACGCGTCGTCGCCGCCAATAACTGGCAGCAGAAGCATGTGTCGCGCCGCTATCCGCCGTTCCGCCACGTCGTCTACATCATTAAAGAGAATCGCACCTATGATCAGGTGCTCGGCGACATTAAAGAAGGCGATGGCGACGCGAGCCTCGTCTATTTCCCCGACATCACCATCACCCCGAACCACCACGCGCTGGCCCGGCGCTTCGGCCTGTTCGATCGCTTCTTCGTGAATGCCGAAGTCAGTTCGCAAGGACACATCTGGTCCACCGCCGCGTACGTTACGAACTACGGTGAGAAGGTTGTGCCATCCGGTTACGCCGGCAAGAGGGCCGACATGGACGGCGAGGAGAGCGACGAGCCGGAGCGCGGCTTCCTGTGGACGCTAGCGAACCGCTCTGGCATCACGTTCCGCGACTACGGTGAAATGGTCAAGGGAAATCCCGGCTGGCCGGTGACGCAACACGACCTGGGCGCCGACGTGAACCTTGACTACGTCCCGATGGATCTGGTTACGCAGGATCAGAAGCGTGCTGATGTGTGGATCGCCGAACTCCAACGCTTTGTGCGCGACGGCAACATGCCACAGCTTGAGGTCGTGTGGCTGCCGATGGACCACCTAGCCGCTGGTCGTCCCGGCAAGTGCACGCCGCGCGCGTGTATGGCCGACAATGACCTCGCTTTCGGCCGCATCGTGCAGGCGCTCTCGAACAGCCCGTTTTGGAAGGACACGGTGATCTTCGTCGTTGAAGACGACGCGCAGGCGGGGCCCGACCACACCGATTCGCACCGCGCGCCGTTCTATGCCATCTCAGCCTACAACCGTTCGGGAACGGTGCATCGATTTATCAACACGACCGACGTGGTCGCGGCAATCGAAGACATCCTGGGCATGGGTCGGCTCTCGAAATTTGATTACTTCAGCCGATCCCTGTCGGACATCTTCGCATCAACGCCCGATCTGACCCCTTATGACCCAATTATCCCCAAGCAAGATTTGAATGAAAGGAATCCCCCGAATACCGCTGCCGCACGCATGTCGGAAGGGCTGGATCTCAGCGCGCCCGATCGCGTGGACGATCAGCTTTATAATCGCATTCTGTGGTTGATGTTGAAGGGCGAGGCTCCGCAACCTATCGCACGGAGTCACGCAGCCTTGCATGCATTGCAATCGAGCAAATGATCACGACCCTGAGGCTTTAACAGCCAGCCTATCCACTCGGATACCGGGGATGCTAACGGAAGTTCGGATCCCAGACGCCGAAACTGCTTTTCGGTCTGAAGTGTTGGAACCGAGTTGAGTCCCAATCATCATTATTGTCAGTTAACCCGAGCCGAGTGAAACGGCTGGCCTGAATGTCAGGGCAGCCGTTCACTGACGGAGTGAGACACATTGGGACCTGCCCCGAGCAGCACGCGCACACTGGGCTTCGCAGTCGAATCGCCGATCGAAACGGACCGCCGCGCTATGACCGTGGCTACTGCCTTGTTCTTCATGGTTGGTATTATTACCTGCCTCAACGACGTCATCATTCCGCACCTAAAGAGCATCTTCGAGTTGACTTATGCCGAGGCCATGCTGGTACAGTTCGCCTTTTTCTCGTCCTACTTTGTCTTCAGTTATCCCGGGGGCAAAGTGGCGGCTTACCGGAGGCAAAAGCAGCGGATTTTCTGACGGTTTACTGGGGCGGAGCAATGATCGGTCGCTTCATCGGTTCGGCCGGTCTGCGGCGCGTTCGCACGGGGCGCTTGCTTTCTCTAGCTGCGATCACAGCATTCTGCCTGGTGATCCTAACTGTTCTGGGCCATGGTCATTTGGCCATGTCCGCTTTGCTCGCCGTCGGCATTTGCAATTCCATCATGTTCCCGTCAATCTTCACCTTGGGCATTCAGGGGCTTGGCCCGCTCACCAGCAAGGGTTCCAGCTTGATGATCGCAGCTATTGTTGGCGGAGCCGTTATTCCGCTCGGCACCGGAAAGCTAGCAGACCACATTGGCTTGCAACCGGCCTTCCTCCTTCCTGCACTTTGCTACGTCTATATCGCTGGGCTTGGCCTTCTGGCAGCTCGCAGAAAAGTACAAACCGACAACCTGATACCAGTTGAACCCGTGTAGGTCAGCACAAACGAGCTGGCGCTATGCGGAAGTTTGTCTCGCTTGCGCGATTCGTTCCCCCCGGTCGCAGATGCGACAAAAAAAATAGCGCGCCGCAGCGTTCGTGCCGAAAGTGATCAGATTGACCGTTAGTGAGAGCGGTTACGAGGCTAAAGTCAATTTCTAGAGGTCCGTTATCTTTCCTTACGGCCCTTCACCCGCCGGGCAGTCAACTTTTTGTCACAAGCCGTGCCAAGAATAAAAGCCTCTGTGTTTTAGTTCTGGATCGATATGAGTTATTACCATGAAATTTCTCCGCTACCTGCCGGCGCAGGCTACGGCGGCTGCTTTCATCCCGATAATACAATTAGCAGTCAGCAAGCTCGCTAAACGGCATGCCGTTCACAAGCAGAGCGATCGATGGTTCGCCGGGAACTCTCTTTCAGCGTCGAGAAATTTCTCGGTACACGGAGCGTTGAGAGCGCCAAGGGTTGTAAGGGCGATCGAAAAAGGGTCTGGATGGCTAAAAACTTCGCCGCGCTGTACAATCCCGTTGATCATAGCGGGTTCCTACGTCACGGTGGACCTCGATCCGGGAAAGCTGTTGGTCGACAGTTTCGAAAGACTCACCTCCACGAAAAGCACACGGAGCATCTTTCGACGATTGCGCAAGTCTGGGACGAGGCGGTCCGACGCAAACCCAAATCTTGACGCTGAGCATCAGCGGCGCGTTCCTCTGAGATGTTCCGTTGTGGGCAATCCAGGGTTGCTTAACTTCGCGCACGATGCCGACGTGCCTGACTAGGATGAATTTGCGTCGAGAGCCTCGTTATTCGCCGTCCGTCTAGAGATTTCGCATTGTTCTAAAGCCATGTACTTCGTGGGGGGCCCATGGAAGTCGTCACGAGTCCGAAGTGTTCCACTACCTCTCACGCCGACGGTGCTTGCTCAACCGCATCGATCTGGCAAGACGTACTCGCCCAGGCAGTCGCCGGAGAGTTAGTCGCTGTGCTGAACTACACCTCTCTGGCCGAGATCTGTGAAGATCCCGACGAAGTAGCCGACGCACTTGAACACGCGGAGAGCGAACGCGGACATGCCCGAGCCTTTACCGCTGAGGGCAAGAACCTGGGCATCGAAGTGCCGATCAACGTGACTGCCAAGTATTGGAAGCGCCTCCGCACCGCATTCCTTCGCCAGATCGATGCGCGCGACTTCATCGGCTGTCTGATCATTCAGGAGGTCATGCTTGAGTCCTTCGCCGTCGCCAGCTACAAGCGCGTCGGTCAGGTCGCGCCGGGCAGCCTGGGCGGGACCTTCGCTGCAATTGCCGCCGAGGAAGAGGAGCACATCGATCATGCCTTGTCTATCCTCAGGGCCGCGCGGGCGCTCGATGTCAAGGGCTTCGATCACAAAGTGCATGAGCTTCACATTGAGGTCATGGGCATACTCGCGCAGATGTTCGCCCGCGAAGACGGGGATGGCCACTGCGAGCTCTGCCATGCAGCTTGCGTCAAGCAGTCACTCCCCGTGGTTGGTCTTACCAGCTCCGAACTCCGTGGCGCTTCTCTGCAGCACTACCTCAGGACTCTCGACATGCTGGGCCTACCTGGCGAGATGACACTCGCTTGGGCGGCCCAGCTACCAGTTTAGGGAGGTGCACAGGATGCCGCTCGACTTTGCGCTCATCGCACATCAGGAAAGCTGGAGAGCGGCCGCAGATGTGCTCGCTGTGCTGCGGGGGCCCGGCCGCGCGCCGATTCCGGACGTTGACCTAAAGGACATCTTTCCATGGTTTCCACCGAGGGCGGTCTGCCACATCGATCACCGCTCCGTGCTCGGCCACAGCGTTCATGGGATCTACATCGATTCGTTCATCCCTCCAGATCGTCTCGGGTTCGAGCACAGGCGGGAGAACATCGGTCGCGTCCGCGATGCCGCCGCTTGCGCCATCAAGGCGGGCGCGCGGATTGTGAGTCTCGGCGGTTTTAGCTCGATCCTCATCGAAGGCGACTCCGACCTTCTTCCGGAAAAGGGCGAGACGGTCTTCACCACTGGCAATACGTTAACGGTTGCCTTTGTCGTGCAGGGCGTCAAGAAGATGTGCGCATTACAAGGCCGGGATATGGCCGAGGCGACGCTGCTCATCGTCGGGGCAACGGGTGATGTCGGATCCGGTTGCGCCCGCTGCCTGGCACCCCTCGTAAATCGTGTGATCCTCAACGCGCGAAACATTGATCGTCTTCGCAGCCTCGCCGAGGAGTTGAGCACCGGCGGAGCGACCGTGGATATAGCGACCGATCTCCAGCAGCTTTCCATGCAGGCCGATATCGTGATCTGCGTCGCCAGCCTTGAGTCGCCATCGCTGCTTCTGGGACGTCTCGGCCCCAACGCCATCATCTGTGACGCGGGCTACCCGAAAAACCTCTCGCCGGACGACGTCTTGGAGGGTTGCACGGTGTTCTTCGGAGGGCTTGGCCAGTCGCTCGGAGGAATGAGATTCGAACCCGACGTCCACCGCGTGCTGCATCGTCATCCGTTTCCGAATGTGGGACAAGGATGCGTCATGGAAGGCATGGTGCTCGCTTTGGAACGTAGATTCGAGCCGTTCTCCCAAGGAAGAGGACTCATCACACCGGAGCGGGTGCAGGAGATCGAAAGCATTGCGGCCCGTCACGGAATCCATCTTGCGCCGCTGTACAACGCACGGGGGCCTATTGAAGAGGTCACCTGCGAAACGGAAGGATTAGCAGATGAGCATCAAGTCGCTGGAGCAGGTTAAGCTGTCTGATCTGCTATTTGGGATGAGTTGGGAAGATCCCGCATCGGACCGCCGGGCCCTGGCGATCCAGCCCGGCGAAACACTCATTACGATCACCTCCGGTGCCTGCAACACTTTTACGCTGCTGCTCGAGGATCCCGGCAAGGTCTATGCGGTCGACATCAACCCCTCGCAGTCGTACCTCCTGGAGTTAAAACGCGCTGCGGTGCGCCATCTCGAGTACGCCGAGTTGCGCGCTTTTCTAGGGCTCGCTCCGTCTGGCAAGCGGCTGCAAGTTTTCGAGCGCTTGCGCGGCGATCTCAGCGAGGCTGCCCGCCGCTATTGGACAGGAAAACCGGAAGCCGTTCGCAAGGGAGTCATCAATGCGGGCAAGTACGAGTCCTTCATCCGTCTTTTCAGCCGCTTTCTGGGCGTGATGCAGGGGAAGAAACGCATCGACGGATTGTTCCGCTGCGCGACACTCGAACAGCAGCGGGATTACTTCGACAGGAAGTGGAACACGGTACAGTGGCGATTGCTCTTCAAGCTGCTTGCCAACAAGCGGGTGCTCGCAAAGCGTGGATTGACCGCGGATTACTTCAGGTTCGACGATGGATCGTCATCCTTCCCCGAGAGTTTTCTTCGGCGGGCTAGGAGAGCGCTCTGCGAGATTCCAGTCGACTCCAATTACTTCCTGGCCCAATATTTGTTGGCGCGCTACAGAAGTGAGGACGCTGTGCCCGCGTACTTACTGCGGGAAAACCTACCAGTCGTGAGGGAGCGGCTGGACCGCATCGAGCTGGTCACCTCACCCGCGCAGGAGTTTCTCGACCGGCAACCCGATGCATCCATTGACTGCTTCAGCCTCTCCAACATCTGCGAACTCATGAGCCCTCATGAGACCGGCCGGTTCTTTGCGGAGGTAGCCCGCTCGGCCAAACCCGGCGCCCGGATCTGCTTTCGCAACTTGATCGTTCCGCGCGGCGTGCCAGCGAACCTGCAGAGCGAGATCAAGCTACTCAAGGAACTTAGTCTTGACCTGATTGCCCGGGATCGCTCTTTCGTGTATTCGCATGTGCGGGCTTTCGTCGTCAATGGCAAGACTATCGACTGAAGGACTCACGTGACGATACCGTCGCATCAGTCCTCATTGATGCGCACCCGGTCGACTCGACCTACAGACAAGGCGATCAAATCGCTGGTCGGATCGCTGGGGCATCTCCGCAGACGGACAGCAGATAACACTGACAACGACCGGAGTGTTGGGCACCGGTGAGCGAATTGAGGAAAGTCTGGCCTTTCGGAAGCAGTCGAGTCTCGGAGTCCTCATCTCCAACCGAGTCTGCAATCTTATTGCTTGAGGGTACGGAAGAATGGGTATACTTGGTGCCGTCGGATCACCCCGGTCCTTGCTTAGGGCGTCTATGATTCCCATGACAAAGCCGATAGCAGACCCGCACAGTCCCGATCGACGCATCTTCTGCGAGGCGGTAGCGCAGGGACACTTTGTCCATCAATACGACTCGGCCCAGTACCCGATCCCCGGAACATTGAATGGAGCTTTGGCAGCAGCGCAGATCATTGTGTCTTTCGCCCTCCTGGGAGCGGCTTCACAGGCAAAGACTTTCTGGGAGACCGGAGTATTTGCCGTTGCATTCGCCTTTATCATGCAACTTGGTTTCGGTCTTGCCCATGAGGCGGCGCATAGCAAGCTGCACGCCAGTTCTGCTGTAAACGATGGACTTGGAATTCTCTTGTATTCTCTGTTCCCTGGAAGTTATCACTTGTTTGAAATAGCCCACCTTGTCCACCATCGAAGGAACCGCTCCGACGCCGAGTTGGAAGACTATGTTCTGCCTGGCGAGATTCGCTGGCGGAAGCGCGTCGTTTACTACTTCATACTCTGCGGGCTTTTCTGGTTTTTGACTCCTCTCGCGTTACTGACCATAGCGATGATTCCTGGCAGGTCGATTCAGTTACCTGCGCCGGGAGAGAACTCTGGAGGCTTTTCGCGCTACATGCAATTCCTCAATAGCGTGAATCCCATGCGAATTCGCCGGGATCTGTTGGTTACTGTTGTCGTTTGGACGTTGGCTGGACTGCTTCTGAACTTTAAGCTCTCCCATCTCGCGGTGTGTTATACGGCGTTCGCATTTTGCTGGGCGAGCCAGCAGTACATCTATCATGTGCGAACCCCCCGCCACGTGGTTCTCGGAGCGGTAGACCTGCATCTTTGGCGGCCGTTCGAACTGCTATATTTACATTTCAACTACCACTTGACTCATCACGTGGCCGCTTGGGTTCCGTGGATCTATCTTCCGAAGATCGCCGCTAAGCAACCCACGCGTGGTTATCTGGCGACATACCTCGAACAGTGGCGTCCGCCAGAGCCGCTTGAAAAGGCTTGGCCACCGCACTTCCAAGCGTCCGGCCCCCTTCCGTTAGGTCACGAAGCACAGCTCGTCCCGAATCGGGAGTCGCGTGAACAGCGCACCTGACTTCGCCACAACAGCGCAAGGGAGAATCCGATGAACCCGGATCCGCTCGTCCCTTCGATATCCGCTCCTGCCCTGTTACGCGATCGCATCGAAATTCGCCAAGCTGACGAAGCCGATAATGAAGGATTGCTGACACTCACGCGAAATACACCTATGGCCGGGGCCATCTCACTCCGGACCGACCGCGAACCCGACTTTTTCGCGTTGTTGCGGCTCCGCGGTAGAAGCAAAGTTTTTGTAGCGGCGCGAGGGCGCGAAGTAGTCGGCTGCGTATCCGTGGCGCTGCGGACCGCGTATATTTCGGAAGTCCCGGAAACCATCGCATACATCGGCGACATGAAGGTGCATCCGCGCTTTTCTGGAAGCCTTATTGCCGTACGTCTGATCAAGGCCCTCGAGACCGATATGCGTCTCGCCGGGATCGACGTAGGCTTTTGCGTGGCGGCGGACGGCAATCACCGGGTGATGCCGCTTCTTGAAGGACGGCTCGGTATGCCGCGATGGGTTCCGCTCGGACGATTTCTGGTTAACGGCTTGGTACCTTGGCCTTTCAAGAGCTATTCGAAACGCTACTTAATTGACGACGCACAGCTTGCTGATATGCCGGCCATCACAACGCTCCTCGATCGTTTTCATCTTTCTCGGCAATTCGCCCCACAACTTCGGGAAAACGAAATCGCTCAGATACTTTCCGCTAATCTTGAGGAGTCATTTCCCAGGACATTCGTGGCGCGCAGAGGGCAGTGCGTTGTCGCAACTCTCACCCTTTGCGATACCGGGCCAGTGAAGCGCAACGTTATTCTGAACGCACCTGCCTCACTGAAAGGCGCACTCGCCCTGCTCCGTGTCGCCGCGGCACCGTTTCCCGGCTTCCACGTTCCCCGGATGGGGCAAGCCCTCCGGCTTCTCAGTGCCCGTTATTTCGCATGCGAAAACGGACACCATGCGGCGCTGGAAGCGCTGCTTGCTCTGGCCCGTGCCGAGGCTTTCCGCCATCGATTCACATTTTTGATGCTTGGATTACATGAACGGGATCCGCTCAGGAGCCTTGTCCGAAGGATTCCCAGATTTACATTCTCGTCACTAGCCCTAGCCACGAGTCTGGTAGACCCCGGGGGGATCGAAAAACGTGTCGAAGGCATTCCGTTTGAAGATTACGCGTTAGTTTGAAGACGCATCCGAGAAACCGGCTCGCCGCTCAACGATCATCCTCATCGGATACTTCGGCCGCAGCGTGATCCGGGCCTTCGTTTCAACCCGCTGCCCGGTGGCCATTCGCAGACGCCATCGGGAAGCGAGCGTCGCAATTACCAAAACCACCTCCATCCAGGCGAACCGCTCTCCCAGGCATACGCGCGCGCCGCCGCCGAAGGGAAAATAAGAAAACTTCGGCCGCAATTCGATCTCCCTTGTCTGCCACCGTTCGGGTGCGAATTTCAGCGGATCGGAAAACCAGCGGGCGTCGCGATGCACCACCCACGGACTCATCAGCACGATGGATCGCGCAGGGATCATGTATTCGCCAACGGAAAAATCCTGCTTCGCCCGGCGGCCGATCGCCCACGCCGGCGGATATAAGCGAAGCGATTCGGCGAAGATGCCTTCGGTGTAACGGAGCCGGGGCAGATCGTCAAGCGCAGGCAATCGCCCGGCCAGCACTCGATCGAGTTCCGCGTGAAGTTCAGACTCTGCGTCGGGATTCTGGGAAAGAAGATACCAAGTCCAGGTAAGCGCGTTGGCAGTGGTTTCGTACCCGGCCAACAGTAGCGTCAGCGCTTCGTCACGCACCTGCTTGTCGGTCAGGTGGGGGCAGGACTTTCCGGAATCGCCTTCTTCGCCCTGGCTCAACAGAAGCATCGACAACAAGTCGCCGGTATCGCCGCCGCTTGCGCGGCGTTCTGCAATCAGTCGGTAAACGATTCGATCCAGGCGGTCCCGAGCGCGTTCGAAGCGCCGCACGGAAGGGAGTGGGAGCTTCTCCAGCCACTCGGAAAAGGGCATGAGCAGTGCCTCGAACAATTCGAATACCTGGCCCAACGCGCCGCTGATGTCATCCGCCTCCGACTCGATATCGGCGCTGAAGAGGGCGCGGGCGACAATCGCCATGCTGAGACGCATCATTAACTGCGAGACGTCGAACTCGGCACCGGGCTGCAATTGATCTCGCGAGCGTGCCGCGCAATCGACCATCGAGGCAGCGTATCCTGCGAGTCGATCGCGATGAAAAGCGGGCTGTACCAGGCGGCGCTGGCGGCAATGGAAATCGTCTTCGCTGGTCAGCAAGCCGTCGCCGAGCAACACACGCGCGCGCTCCAGCATCCGGCTCTTGGTGAAATTCGCCTGGTTGGTGACGAGCACGTTCTCGATCCAGTCCGGGTGACTCAACAGGTAGGCGCTATGATGAACGAGACGAAAACGTGCAACATCACCGCAATCGCGCGCGGCCTTCTCCAAAAACACGGTTGGATCCCGAAGATAGTCTCGCCAAACGCCCAAGATCGCACGCCCCTTAATTTCGGGCGGACGGCGAGGGATGTTTTTCACCGGAATCGTCTTCATGGGCCTTGTGCGAATCTCCGGCGGGCTACCCTATGACTGATACAAGGACTTTATCATCGCCGGTGGCATCGAGCACGAGTTTCCAGACTTTCCTTGGCAACACGCAGCGAAAACGTTTGTCAATCGTGTACTTTAAGTCCCGAGAAACGCCAGTGCTTCGGATTGTGTGTGGACTCACTCCCGTGGCCTGAGCGAGAACGAAAAGTTTTCACCATACTGAGTATCAACTCTCGAATGCATTCAAGAGTCAAGGGGCATTTGCGGCACTTGACATCGTGTTTATATTTCTGCAATTATAGAAATATGACGATCAAAGCCATGAAAGTTTTGGAAGAGGTGGCCAAGTACGCAGACAGACTTTCTGCAATGGGATCGGAAGCGAGACTCCGTATCATGCAGTTGCTATTGTCGGCTCACCCCGATGGCCTAGTCGTCACTGAGATTCAGGAAGAACTGGATATTCCAAATTCCACCCTGTCTCATCACCTTGAAAAACTCCGAGGCGAAGACCTTGTCCTCGTTCGTCGTGAGAGCACATTCTTGCGGTATACCGCCAACACGGAAGTACTTCGGGAGTTGCTTCAATTCTTGTATGCCGAGTGCTGTACCCGAAACAAAGCCATCAAGCCTGAACAAATTGTCCGACTTTGCAGATAGGGAGTAATCATGACCGCCGATATTAAGGAAGTAGTCAAAGAAAAATACGGGCAAGCCGCTCTTCGAGTCAAGAGTGGCGGGAGTTCCTGTTGCGGAGCGACCTCCCAATGCGGTCATGACCCCATTACGTCCAATCTCTACGACACTTCACAAGCACAGCAAATTCCCAAAGAAGCACTGCTGGCTTCACTGGGCTGCGGGAATCCAACCGCTCTGGCGAAGTTAAATGAGGGAGAGGTTGTCTTGGATCTTGGGTCTGGTGGTGGCCTCGATGTGTTGCTTTCCGCAAAGCGAGTCGGGCTTACGGGTAAAGCCTACGGCCTTGATATGACGGACGAGATGGTCGCACTAGCCAACGAGAACAAGCGGAAGGCCGGTATTGAGAATGTCGAGTTCTTGAAGGGCGAAATTGAGCACATCCCCCTACCTGACAACTCCGTGGATGTCATCATTTCCAACTGCGTCATCAATCTGTCCGCTGACAAGGATCTCGTATTGCGGGAGGCATTCCGAGTCTTGAAGCCGAGCGGACGTTTTGCGGTATCCGATGTTGTGACTCGTGGCGAGATGCTACCCGAGATTCGCCAAAGTGTACTTCTCTGGGTTGGCTGCGTCGCAGGTGCACTTGAAGAGAACGAGTACCGTGCCAAACTCGCATCTGCTGGCTTCGAGAAAATTGAAATTGAGGCGACCAGAATTTATCGAATCGAGGACGCTCGGGAGTTCCTCGCGGGCCAAAACATCGAGGTGGATTCGATTGCACCGCAGGTAGACGGCAAATTTATAAGTGCCTTTGTGCGAGCGGTGAAGCCGCACGGATAAAGCCTCGCTGCGGGCCAATGTGCAGCCCGTGAGATAGCAACATGCAAGGACATTACAACGTCTTGTTCCTGTTCACGGGGAAGTTCACAACTTCGACTTCATTCGTAAGTCCCGCAGTGACAACTGCCCGCTCTTTGTCTAACACCTTCGCGGGGGTTCATCCGTCCGATGTCCCCTGTTCATCGTGGCACAACGGGCAGAAGCGTGACCGCGACATTTTTGTTCCAATGGCTCGTCCCGAACCTATCAGCAGACTCGGACGAAATCTTGATCGTCCATTCACGGCTCCTGGAACGACTGCAATGATGGCCCGTGCGTATTTCTGGGTACATAGAGAGCGCTCAGAGCACCGAGGGTTATAAGTCGCGAAGACGTTTGTTCTCAGCGGAATGCCTACAGAAATTGACCGTTTGATTCCCTAGTTTTGGGCCAAGGGGTCATTCTGGTACCTAAGTATTGAATACAAAGAGCGTTTGGTCCATGCGAACCGGTTACCCGAACTGGTTTTTCTCTCGCTCAGTTGTACCGAGGCTGTACCGAGATACAGGGCAGACCGCAGGCTGATGTCATTTTCAGCAACGATTCCTTTGCCGTTTTGGCACCAAAAGGGTGTGTACGGTGCCGTACATTTGGGTGTACACTCAGGCAATACATCGAGCGGCGG
>Ga0302179_10001052_pt1 | contig 17259 bp, 19 predicted proteins | sample I_Palsa_E3_1_FD_198788 | JGI IMG/M metagenome (GOLD analysis project Ga0302179, IMG submission 198788) | Peat permafrost microbial communities from Stordalen Mire near Abisko, Sweden - I_Palsa_E3_1 | ecosystem: Environmental > Terrestrial > Soil > Palsa > Peat permafrost | place: Sweden...
ATACGAGAATGCGCTGCTGCTAGCGGCAGCGAGTAATGGCGAACCGGATGCAACGCTTACACGGCACCTGGAGCGTTGTTTGAAGTGCCGGATAGCTCTGCGCTCGGAGAGGGAATTGTTCTCGCGGATCGACCGTGCTCTGCGCGCGCGGGTGAACGAGGACCCGCCGCCTGGTTTTCTGGCCCAGTTGCGACTCCAGCTTTCGAAGGAGTTGACGCCCCGACCTGGATCGAATCGCGTGTGGCATGTGGCGGGAGCGGCCTTGGCGCTGGTTCTGATCGCGACTTTCTACCCGCTGGTCAATGCGCCATCAAGTGTCCAAGGAAACCTGCAGAGGCCCGCGGTTAGGGTGTCGCGGAGTGCCGGAGTAACGCAATCCGCCCACACCGGTGAAGATTTGAAAGTGCGGTTGCGCCATCACTCCAAGCGCCCGGCAGCCCAAAGCGCAGTCCCGCAGGAACCGGAAGTCTTGGTGCCCCCAGATGAACAGAAAGCCCTTGCGCAATTCGTGGCTTGCGTCGCCCGACGCGACGCAATGGCGGAAGCGGTTGTGACGCCGGCGGCGAACAAAACCGTTAACACGAACACGGAACTGCCTCAGGTGTCTTTAGTTGACATTGCTGATCTCCAATTGGGTCGAGCGCGACAGCAGGAATGGATCAGCGAGAGCGGCAGTTCCGAGTGAGGTCCACAGACCTAAGTAATGCGGGAGGAAGAATGGTAAGAACAGCGAACGCAGCACTCCTCGTGGCGGCCTTGGCGATGGGAACACCGTGGCTTTCGGCACAAGAGAAACCCAAGAACGAGGACGTGGCCGTGGAAGCTCGTCAAACGGAAACGACACCGTTGAAGATATCGGTCACGTTTACGGAGTTTGAGGGCGACAGGAAAGTGAAAAGCTTGCCCTACACAATCGTTGTGATCGCGGACGGAAGGCCGCCCAAGTCGGTAGTGAAGATGGGGAGCCGCGTTCCGGTTTACGCGGGCAAAGAATACGGGATGCAATATCTGGACGTTGGCACCAACATCGACTGCCAGGCGTCTCGCACAAAGGACAACAAGTTCGACATCAGGCTGAATCTCGAGCGATCGTGGGTGGAGGGCAATGTAGCAGTCGCCGTTGATCCCGGTTCGCCTCTGCAATCATCGGGGCAATTTCCAGAACCGATTTTGCGGCAATTCAAATCAGAGTTAAGCCTCACACTGCGCGATAGCCAAACCGTAGAGAGCTCGTTTGCCACGGACCCTTTGAGTGGGAGAGTCTTCAAGGTGGAGGTAACACTCAACATACTGAAATGACGAGTGTGGTTTTCCGCCAGTCTGGCTAGGTTTTCGGCGGATGCCTTCAGTCGGTAGTGTTCGCACGCCGGGAGCGGAATCCCCCGTTACGAACCCGTTGAAGCCGAAAGCCTTCTATTGAGCAGAATTCCAGCCATGGTCAAGCTGAAGACGACCCCCGCGAAGAGTAGCAGCCAGCCCCAATATTGGGACGGGTGGCGCAGAACGCGGACAAACTGACGCCCGTAGTGATCGGCGATGATCGCGATGAATGTATAACGTGCACTCCGGCAAATGATCACTACCGTCAGAAACCTTTTGACGCCGTAGTCGGAAGCACCTGCGGCCGCGAAGAGCATGCTTGTGGGCATCGGAATCGGGATCGCGGTGGAGACGGCAAGTGCACTGGTGCCCCATTTTCCAAAGAAGTTGAGAATGGCATCCAGCTTCCGATGCCCAAACTTGCTGTGCAGGTAAGCTGATCCGGCTTTTCGTGCGAGTCTGAACGTGAGGTATGCGCCGATCACCGATCCCGCTGTTGCAACTGCCGCATACTCATACCAAGGATTGCGATGACTGGCTGCAAGAATTGCCGTCAAGATGTCAGGGCCTCCAAACGTGGGCAGTGGAGAGCTGTCGACAATGGCGAGGGAGAAAAGCCCCAACGCCCCCAGATGGCGAAACATAGAAGAAACAGTGTGCGCCCGATGCGAGGTGGCATTTTGGATGGCGTTCAACATCAGAGGCAGAATACAGCTTTTCTAACCGATTTAACTTTGTCATAGGAAAGCGAAATCCGTGCTTAGTTGCGGGTAACATTGCGATATGCCCCCCGCGCAGGTAAAGCCGACGATCTCGCCCGAACTGCTGAACCAAATCGACGTAAGAGTTGGCACCATCGAAGCCGTGAGCGAGGTCGCCAACTCTGAAAGGCTGGTAGCACTCCGGGTCAACTTTGGCGATCATGTGCGCACCATCTTGGCTGGAATGAAACGGGAGAGAGCAAATCCACGGGAGATCGAAGGCAAGCAAGCATTATTTGTTGTCAACCTTCCGCCGCGCAAAATGGCAGGAATGGTTTCGGAAGGAATGCTATTCGACATCGGCTACGCTGACGGGATCACCCCAGTGCTGGGGGTGCCGGAGTCGGGAGTGCCTGACGGAACCAGAGCAGGGTGATATGACCGATGTTCCGGCGACCATGGTCAGGCGTTGGGGTTTGAGCGGTAAGCCCCCATCAGTCTTGCAATCAGGACCGCAAGGTATAAGACACCGAGGATCGCTTCAAGGACTGAGACAGAACGTGCTTGTGGCGAGACGGGCGTAATTCCAGCTGCGCCCAGGGAGGTCATGGTGCCGAAACTGTAATAAATGAAATCGAAGCGGTCGGGAACGACGTGAAGGTTAGTGCGCGGATCAAGATAAAAGGCGTTTGGCTGGAATGTGGACACCATCCCGTAGGCGCTCGCAAAACTGAATCCTACCAGCAGATAGATGCACAGGGCTCCAAAGATGGTTTCCGAGTTGGCCTGTTCCTTGGCGAACACGTGGCGGAAGATAACCACGATGATAAGAACGTCAAAAACAAAGCTGAGGACGATGTTGAATATCGAAAACGAACTCGCATCGGCCTTGGGAAGCAGGATACGTTGGGAAAGAGTCGGAATCGCAAGTATGAGAGCAAAGACGAGCAGGGTGCGGTGGATTTTGGCCGCGTACACGCTGATTAGAGTAGCTGCGGTTCCGGTTACGCGAAACGCGTAGTAACCGAAGCGGCTCGCTTCGGCGTATGGGTAGAGAATTAGTGTTCCCAACAGAAGAAGGAAGAGCAAAAAGAATCTGTGGCCGGTCAGCGCCGATTCATGCTCAGACTTGATTGCGTGCATCATGGACGGGCGGAACTCCGTCGCCGATGGTACACCTTTTCTGCAGAATCCGAGGCTTCCCGTTAGAAAGCAGAAACTCTTTTGGGTGGCAATCTCAGACAGACGTTGGCGCATCGATTGGCCGAGGACGAATCGCTCAGGAAACTTCAACGCCGCTTCCGTTTGACCGCTGACAGCTTTGGTAGCCCAAGCCTTCTCGAACTGGAACCAAATTACTACCTGGCTACAACAGGTTAGCGCGCTCAGGCATTCGTTCGAAGGGCGCGCAGCATAGGAAAAGACCGTCTTTCTGGGAGGTAAGCAACGTGGGAAATAACAAAATCCGCAATAACAACGATGAACAACGTGGCGAACCGAAGCAACTCGGCGGAATCACGGGCAAAGGCTTTAGACCGGGCCAATCTCCGGGTTGTGAGTGCTAGCGGGTTTTTTCACCAATCAAAGCGCATTTCCCGAACGAACAGCGGGCGCTGCTAGGCTGGCCGCTTTGCAGCTTCGATAAGCGTGTGCTCAAACGGCAACTTCTCGTGGTGAGCCTTATCAACCTCGATGATTAAGGCGACCGCCACCGCGTCCCGAAGCGGCCAGGCTCGACCTATGTATTTTTGGCAGATGGGATCCGTGTAGTTGAAATCGGGATCAGGACGGCGCTCCACCACTCGACCCCGCAGCCAGGCCACTGTGTAAGGATCGGCCACATCAACGATAGAAATCGCTACCCGCGGATCGCGTCGCGTGTTGTTGGACTTGACTGACCCTTCATCCGTGGCGACGATTATCCAGTCGCCTTCACGTCCCACCCAAACCGGCACGCTGTGCGGGGCGCCATCGCTCATGACAGTGGCCAGATGGGCGAAGTTACGGCCATCGATTAAACGGGTGATGTCGTCGGAGAGCGGGATGCCCATTGTGGGTTCTCCTTGCGTTTTGGGCGGGGATGATTGTGCCACACAGCTACGCCCTCAATCAATCAACGGAAGTCGCCCCCTTTGAAACAGCGCGGCGATCCAGACAACTGATCATTTCCAAGAGATCGAGTTTTTCAACACTCACAGGCGATTACGCTCGTCCTATGCGTCGCGCTCTGGCATTCATTTGAAGGGCACGCAGCATAGAGAAAAGACCTTCTTTTCAGGGAAGTTGAACAACGTGAAAATAACGACGAACGACGATCTCAATCGAAGCAGCTTGGCGGAATTAACGCGAGATGAAGCGCGTCGTACTGACTGGCAAAAACTCTTTATTCGTTGGCAATTCTCGCGGATGGCGAACGGCGATTCTGGCCATGTGCTCGACATTCAGATTCAGAATTGACTCATCCGAGCGAGGTGGTTCGAGGTCGCATCTATGGTATCGTGAGCGTTCCGGGGGGGGATGTCATGGAGAGACACCGGAAGCAGTTCGCCAACACGATTGTCCTCGCAACTGTCCTGATCGCGGCCGTCGCGCCTGCTTTGCTCACTCCCGACTCCCGGCTCAGTCAGCTCCATCCAAAGGCATGGACCCAAAGCTCCTTGCCCGTGCAAACGCCGGAGATGCCTACTCTGAGTATCTTGTCGGCTTTGCCTATGAAAAGGGCGTCGGCGTCCCCCAGGATCTTGCCGAGAAATCAGCGATTTCGCGCTTGACCACGGTGAGCGTGACCGGCGTTATCGACAACTCAGCACCAAGTCCGATGGCAGAAGAAGCGCGTTTGCTATTACCGTGGTTGAAATCTTAGAATCCGCTGATATGCGAGTATCAATCGCGTGCTTCGTTCTGATGGCCGTTGGGTTCAGTGCTGGGCAAACATCACAGGAATTTCACTCTAAGTACGGTGAGCCGGACATTGAGCGATTTGCCGCTCGACCCGGCATCGCTCTTACAGTGGAATTTGGCTCGGATCGTTTGGCCTGCCAAGCACTGCTTGAATCGCCTCAACCCTTACTTCATCGGCAAGAGCAGGCCTCGTTCATGTTCTCAGACGCGGTCACAGAAGTTCTGGAAGAGATTGCACCAGCAAGCATGCGGGGCGAAGAAACTGACAAGATCATCCAGATGAGTGGATGCAATGAACTTGAGATGGTGGAATATGCAAATGTGTCGATAACGCGCTCAACTCACGACTGTGTTCCTTCGAGTCCGGACCGGGATGTGCAGGCCACAGTCACCTTTAAACGGGACGCCTGTCGCGCTCAGGGCAAATAAGTGGCGAAACCGGGCGATGGTGCTCATCGAACTGTCGGCAAGCGCAATCGAGATTTTGGAACAGTTGCTTCCGGATGGCCTTTTTAGCAAACTAAGCACATGGCTTGCCCCAAGTGCGTTGGGTTCGCAGGACGACTCAACATCACTTCTCTTCGCGAATACCAAGACATCGTCCGCCAGTTGATTCAGATCGCAAGCGAGGGCACGTTCGTGCGGGTGGGCGCAAGCTGTCCGTTACAGGACTTATTTCAGACGGCGATGCGCCAGCCCTGTGAGCGACGGCGGACCCGAGTGCGCCAGTGCGCCGCACAACCGTCGATTCGAGCCAGCAGAGGACCGGAGTCTATTTAGAGACTTCTTGATCTCTTGACGAAGAAAACCGCTGTCGTGCCCTGTTCCACTCCTCGGTCGAGAAGAGGCGCGGTCCCACCTCGATGAGGCGTGGCGTCATATTGAAGACGGCCACTCGCGTCCACGGCCTGCCGTCCCGCATCCGAAGTCCCTTTTCATTTAGATCACTGACGATGCTTGAGTAGGGGAAGTCTTGGATCAGCAACTCCATCATCAGCATAAGCGTCCTATCCTCGACGGGATCGACCTCCAAGCGCTGGCAATCGTCCGAGATGCGCAGTCCGTAGGGGATGTCCTCACTAAATGCGCCTTGGGTCGGAGCTTCCGACTCGGGCAACTCGCGCCGCCATTCCATCGATAGCAATTGCCATCCTGCCGCCATGCGCTGCCTGATGACGTCGGGATTAAGGGGCCCGGAAATCACATCGCGAATCCGTTCAAAATGCGCCATAATAAGCCTCCCCTGAGTCCTACTTCGGGATAAAGCAACACGCAATTGACCTGCCAAGAGTCTGGCCTGTTGAAAACCTCCTTAGTCGCCCCCGGCGTTGGAAATAGTCGCAAGCCCATCGGTTGAGCTCAAACCGTCTGCCGTCCATTTGTGCGAATCACTGTTCGCTTCTGGACGCCCTGCGCCGCGTTGCTTAAAGGACCTCCGACTCTCGCCGCATTTTGATACGGTCACAGAGTCAGCATCTGTTGGGCAAGAGATATTCATCCCCGCGCGGGAAAATGCGGACATATTCGTTCACGAGCCGGGGAGGCTCCTGTGCACTTCATCGGGAACAAAGACCTTTCCGAAGAATCGCGGCAAAAGGTCAATGTGATCGATGGACAATAATTAAAAAACGGAACTGGTATCTGCAACAACCAGGAGCATTAGAGTCCCAGGCGCTGAAGGCTCTTACGCTCCCGCTCGGCGTCCTCCTGTGTGTACTCGATCCGCACATCGTGGGCTTTGAGGAACTCATCGAGCTGGAAGCTGGCCTCAACTCCGAGGAACTGCTGCAATTCTCGCTTGGTGAGACGATCGTGGCTGTATTCTTCGGCCGCTAACGCTTCCGGGGCGCGGCGCGACGAGTCGCCGCCCGCCGCACTCAGCCGGGAAGCGAGATCGTCGGGAATATGCACGATCAAGTTCATAGCTATGTCCTTGTTTAACTCTAGGGGATATCAAATTTTCTGTCGCGAGAAATCAAGCTGCCCTCTAAAACTCTCGGCGATCCCGAATCCTGTGAATAAACAGAGATTCGCCGAATGTCTTCAGTGGTTTTCAGTTGAGGTTCTTGATGGCCTCGTGACTCCGGACAGGGTGTGTGCTTTGGAATCGGCAGGGGCTCTTCTCTCTAAATGAGCGAGTGTGATCTAATTGGCGGGCGTTAATCCAATTATCAAAGGAGTCTGTATGCCTAGTATTACCACCAGGGACGGCGTTGAGATCTTTTACAAGGACTGGGGTTCGGGACAGCCGATCGTGTTCAGCCACGGCTGGCCGCTTTCGGCGGATGACTGGGATAACCAGATGATGTTCTTTCTGGGCAAGGGGTATCGTGTGATCGCGCATGACCGACGTGGGCATGGGCGCTCGACGCAGGTGTCCGATGGGCACGATATGGACCATTACGCGGATGACCTGGCGGCGCTTACGGCGCACCTGGATTTGAAAGATGCGATCCATGTTGGGCACTCGACCGGCGGTGGTGAGGTAGTGCGCTATCTGGCCCGTCGCGGGCAACAGGACGTGTACAAGGCTGCGATTATTAGCGCGGTGCCGCCGCTGATGTTGAAGACGGATGCCAATCCGGAGGGCCTGCCGAAGTCAGTGTTTGACGATCTGCAGTCGCAGCTTGCGGCGAATCGGTCGAAGTTCTATCGCGACCTGCCGGAGGGACCTTTCTATGGATTTAACCGGCCGGGGGTGAAATCCGTTGAGGCCACCATCGCAAATTGGTGGCGGCAGGGGATGACGGGCGGCGCCAAGGCGCACTATGACGGGATTGTGGCCTTCTCGCAGACGGACTTTACGCAGGACCTGAAGAAGATCACGATTCCGGTGCTGGTGATGCACAGCAAGGACGACCAGATCGTTCCGTATGTGGCGGCGGGGCCGAAGTCGGCAAAGCTGCTGAAGAATGGAACGCTGATTACGTATAATGATTTTCCGCATGGCATGCCTACTACGCAGCCGGAGAAGATCAACGCCGACCTGCTGGCATTCCTCAAGAGCTGAAGATGTAGCTTCTCGATGATGAACGCCAACCAGTTGTTTGCGGTGTGCGCGCTGGTGAACCTGTATCTATTGCGCAGCAAACTGCTGCTGCTGGCGCCCGCTTAACGGCTGCCGCAATTGGAGGCTGATCGTGGGCAAGCCGTCGCAGCGGGCCGGCGACCGACGAGCAACTAAATCCAAACCCTTGAGTCGACATGACCGGACACTTACTGCCTGAAAGACACGGCTTATTCAGAGTTTCCTTAACCATGAGTAGTCCCCTAACGAGTGGGAATCCTGGAAAGCCTGATATGGTACTTTTTGCATTTTTTTCGCGATTCTCCTTGCTCGTGTTTCGTGGCGTGGTGTCAGGAGCCAACGGGGAAAAGCTGGTCTGAAAGACTGGAGGACAGACTTCCTGGTTGGACGCATATTCGCTTACCTTTTAGGCCAAACGCTTTGGGTAATCGCAACGCATTAATGCCGCAAACAATCCGGGCTGCCCAAGCCTATCACCGTACGCGGAATGGGGCGGTCCCAGTGGTTACATTTTGGATGGGAACGCAATACGCTCCGACTGCGCGATTGCGCCGAGACAGGACGATTTGGTCCACCGCACCATAACTGTCTCCGGCCGGTATAATATTGTGGTCAGTGGTGTCTGCACGATGTCGCGGCTTACGGCGCCAAAAATAGGGGCTCTGTCATCTAACGGTTAGGATACTGCCCTCTCAAGGCAGGTATACGGGTTCGATTCCCGTCAGAGCTACCAACCTTAATTTCTGATGAAGCACCAACGGCAACAAGCATGATCCGGCAGAGAAAGTCACTGCTCCGGTTCTGACTTTTGGGAAGCTGACCGTATAGAGCCCTTGAACGGTTCGCGCTGCCTTGCGAACCCATCTTCCATTTCCCGCGTTAGCCGTGCGCCAACAGATGAAGGAGGGGTTGATCTTCGGTGAGTTGGTGTCGGGTTACGTGCCTTTAGCGGCACGTCTTGCATTAGTATCTTACGTGACCCCTGCGACCCTTGCGCAACCACTGTTGCTCTGAACACGTGGTAGGGCGCGAAGGGTGACGCCCAGAATTTAGAAGGAGGAAACACTATGAAATGGCTCGCTTGCTTGCTGGTAGCAGTCGCAGCGGTAGCCGGCGTCGTCGCCCGATCGGCCCCCGGATCTGGACCTGCCGATGGAGAGGCTGCCCCGATCTTCGGAGTCAAAATCCCCCCCGGGTACCGCGACTGGAAGTTGATCTCTGTGGCCCACGAGGCAGGCAACCTCAACGATCTCCGCGCCATTCTCGGCAACGATGTAGCCATCAAGGCCTACCGGGAGGGGAAGTTGCCGTTCCCGGACGGCACAATCATTGCGCGGCTAGCCTGGAGTTACGTTCCGTCCGAGGAAAACAACAAAGTCTTCGGCCGTGCCCAATCTTTCGTAGCCGGATCGGCGACGAACGTTCAGTTCATGGTCAAGGACTCCAAAAAATACGGCGCGACGGGCGGTTGGGGGTTCGCTCAATTCAGCGACGGCAAACCTGCCGACGAGGTGCTGCTCAAAACCTGTTTTCCCTGCCACGAGCCTGTCAAAGCTCGCGACTTTCTCTTCACCCGTTACTCGCCTTAAATACCGAGAACCAAATTATTGATATGTTTTCTGGTCCACGGAGGAACCTGTTACCGCTTCAAACACTGGGAGCTTTTGGGAAGTCTCTCTGGCGATGACCACGGTAGGGCTAGAACTGCTGAGCCCGGCGACGCGCGTCTTGGAGTTACGCCGGAAAATCGCGCCGCACAAATTCCATCGCTGCCTCGCGCGATAAAAGTCGGCCTTCGAGTTGAGCGTCCTCGACCGCGGCAAGAATATCTTTGAAGCGCGGACCCGGCTCGTATCCAGCTTCGATCAGGTCGCGGCCAGTAATCAGCGGAGTCGGACGCATCGCCTCGGGCGGCGTGGAATGCAATTGCTCTTGCGCATAGTTATAGGCGTCGAGTAAGCCGTGGCTGGAGAGACAGTCCAGTCGGTGCAACTCCAGATGCTCATCGAAGGCAGGCAGGCGGAGAAACTTTTTTAGCGTCGACTGATTCATGCGTTGCACGACTCCGAAGCGCATGTGGTTGTCGACCAGCGCCAGAATCTGTTCGGTTTCATCGTTTGAGAAGCGCAAGCGGCGGAGAATTTCGGCAGCCATCTTTACTCCTACTTCGACGTGGCCATCGAAGCGGATGCGGTCAGGCGCGACGCGGAAGGTTGGAGGCTTGCCGACATCGTGGAGAAGCGCTCCCCAAGCCAGTGTTTTTGAGGCGCCTGCCGGCAGCTTCGCGAGGAGCAGCAGCGTGTGCACGAAGACATCGCCTTCGGGATGATATTGCGGAGGCTGATCGACTCCCTTCATGGCAGCGATTTCGGGCAGAACTTCCTTTAGCAGGCGTGTTGTATCCAGTAACTCGAAGGCCCGGCTTGCTCTGCCTTCGGTCAGCATTTTGGTTAGTTCTTCGCGTATCCGTTCGCAGGAGACCTGATGAATTTTCGGCGCCAGCTTCTGGATCGCTTCGAAGGTGGCTGGATCGATTTTGAAATCGAATCGCGCCGCGAAGCGGACGGCTCTCAGCATGCGCAGATTGTCTTCGGCGAAACGGCGCTCGGGATCGCCAATGGCACGGATGATTCCAGCCTTCAGGTCGGCTTGGCCGCCTACGAAATCCAGAATCTTGTTGGGAGTATTGTCGGGCAGCAAGGGATCGAGCATCATGCCATTGATGGTGAAGTCGCGGCGCTGCGCGTCTTCCCGCGGGTCTTTGGTGAAGCGGACTTCGTCGGGATGACGGCCATCGGAGTAACTGACGTCGGAGCGGAAGGTAGCGACTTCCACGGTTTTCCCCCCGGCCGAGCGACGGATGGCCTCGCTTGTTAAATCCTGCTCGACGGGCGAATGTGGCACCAACACGACGCCGAACTGCTCGCCAACCGCGAAGGTCTGGGGGAAGATCTGCATCACTTGCTTCGGCGTGGCATCGGTAGCTACATCGTAATCGGCGGGCTCGCGGGCCAAGAGGAGATCGCGGACGCAACCTCCGGCGAAGTAGGCTTGATGGCCTTGCTTGCGGAGCGTGCGAACGATTTCGGTGGCGTGTTGTTTCGCTTCGCTCATTTAAACTGGTTCGACATCCCCAAGGTTGCGGAGGTCGCGCTCGGCGGAGCGAAAGACCGCGGCAATCGGGTGGAAGAAATGCGGAGGTCCTTCGCTTCGCACGGGATGATTTTATTTCCCGGGCGGAGACTGTTTTCATTATGCCTGAGGCTTCGATACTCGGCATCGAGAGCTCCTGTGACGAGACCGGCGCGGCGGTGGTGCGCTCCGGCCGGGCGATTTTGTCGAATGTGGTGGCTTCGCAGATTGCGACTCATGAGCGCTATGGAGGAGTCGTTCCGGAGCTGGCATCGCGCGAACATTTGCGGGCGATTGTTCCGGTGGTGCGGCAGGCGCTGGCTGCGGCCGGCAAGACCTACGGGTCTATTGATGCCATCGCGGTGACGCAAGGACCGGGATTGGCGGGCGCTTTGCTCGTTGGCATCAGCTTTGCTAAGGCTTTGGCTTTTGCGCTGGAGAAACCGCTGATTGCTGTCAATCATCTTGAGGGACACATCCACGCGGTGTTGCTGGAGGAGCGGCAGAGCGAAAATGACGAACTGCAGTTTCCGCTGGTCGCTTTGGTCGTCTCTGGGGGACACACTCATCTTTATCTCGCCGAGGTGCAGGAAAACCTTTGGACTTATCGGAATATTGGGCACACTCGCGATGATGCCGCGGGCGAGGCGTTCGATAAGGTCGCGAAGCTGCTGGGGCTTGGATATCCCGGAGGTCCCCTGATTGATCGCTTGGCGACGCATGGCGATCCGGAGGCGGTGAAGTTTCAGACATCGCAGATCAAGCATGCGGACCGCCGCGATCACAGGCAGAGCGGGTCAAAGGAAATCGTGCTCGAAGATGACAGGCCGCACTTTGATTTTTCTTATAGCGGAATCAAGACTGCGGTCTTGCGCTATGTGGAAATGCACGATCTGAAACCCCGGATCGAGGCTCGGCGTCGGGCGCTCGCTGGCATAGAAAAGCCCCGGGTTGAGGACGTTCTCAGGTTTTGTGATCGGCAAACGCTTAATCTGGTGGCTTCCTTTCAGCGCTCGATGGTCAAGGATCTGGTGGCGAAGGCGCTGAATGCTGCGCGCACGTATGACGCTCGTACTCTTTTTGTGAGCGGCGGTGTAGCCGCCAATCTGGAGTTGCGGGACGCGTTTGAGCGCGAAGCTCGGATGGAGGCGCTTTCAGTGTTTTTTCCGTCGCGCGCCCTTGCAACCGACAATGCGGCGATGATTGCTGGCGCGGCATTTCCCAAGTTTCTGCGGAGGGAATTTGTGGCTATGGACTTTTCTGCTGAAGCGGGAATGGCGCTGCGCTGATCCCCGTTATTCCCGCGAGTGGGCGCGAGAAGACGGCATTCATAAAATCGTATTTTGAGGCATGCCCCGATACGAATCGATGCCGCGAATGCGCTTGCGATCACACTGCAACACCATCCGCCAACCTGGGGCTCTTCGATGGTTTTGGGAATCCAACCGGTACTTGGTATCGAATTGAAACATTTCCCAGCTACAATAGTTCGCGATGAAATCGACAATTTATGTGGTGGAAGACGATCCGGATATTTCTCGCCTGGTTCGCCATCATCTGGAAGGCGCCAGCTTTAATGTGCGGCTCTATGCGACCGGCAATCAGGTCGTGGTCGATGCGGAAAGGCAGCGTCCGGCGCTCTTTCTGCTGGATATTATGGTTCCTGGGAAGGATGGACTGGAACTTTGCCGCCAGATTCGGCAATCGGTGTCGCTCGCTTCGATTCCGGTGATCTTTCTGACTGCCAAAAGCGGCGAAGCGGATCGCGTTCTTGGATTGGAATTGGGCGCCGACGACTACATTCCCAAACCTTTCAGTCCGCGCGAACTGGTGGCCCGCGTGAAAGCGGTGCTGCGCCGTTTTGAGCGGCCACTGCCGGCCGTACCTACCAAGATTGACGACGTTCACATCGACCCCGGCGCCATGACTTTGACGGTTCGCGGGAAGCAGGTGCCTACTACGGCTACCGAATTCCGGTTGCTCGACTATTTCATGCGGCATGCGGGGCGCGTTTTTACTCGCGATCAACTGCTTGACTCGGTGTGGCGCGACACGGCTTACGTTACGCCCCGGTCGGTAGACGTTTATGTGCGGCGCATACGGGAAAAGATCGAGCCGGATCCGGAGAATCCGCGATACCTGAAGACGGTGCGAGGGGCTGGCTACCGATTTGAGGTCGCGCGTTGAGAAGTCGCATCTTCGTTAAATTGATGTTTGTGTTTCTGCTGGTGATTGGGGTGACGGCAATCACTTTGCAATGGACCGTGCACACCGTCTGGGAGCGAACCCTTCGGGAGCAGATCGAACGCAATCTCAAACAGAAAACCTTGATGTTCGCTTATCGCGTGGAAGGGGACGGGCAGCAGTCGCTCGCGGATATTGCCGCTCAGGAAGGCCAGGCCGCGGGAGCGCGCGCCACCGTTATTGATCCGACCGGAAGGGTGCTGGCCGATTCCGAAGCGGATCCTGGCTCGATGGAGAATCATCTGGGCCGCAAGGAGTTTGCGGCTGCTCTTGCCGGCAAACTTGGAGTTGACGAACGCAAGAGTCAATCTCTCGGCGTCCCCTACTTGTACGTGGCAGCGCCCGTTTCCGGGGGAGCGGTGCGGTTGGCGTATCCCTTACCGGAGCTCGAAATTACGGATCGGCCGCTCGCCGTGGCGCTGACCTGGGGATCGCTCACAGCTTTCATTTTCGCGCTGCTCGTCGCGGCACTCGCGGCTCACTATGTGGGCTGGCGACTGCAGCGCATAGTAACTTTTGCCGAACGCGTGGCAGGCGGCGATCTGACGGCCCGAATCGCCTCCCGTTCCGGGGACGAGATCGGGCAGGTGGCCGCGGCGCTCGATAAGACGACGCGGCGCGTGGAAGAAAGTTACGCTCGCGTCCAGACCAGCCAGCGCGAACTCGAGACCCTGCTGAACAGCATGCAGGATGCGGTGGTTGCGGTTGACGGTGAGGGGCGCATCCAGTGGGCGAATCGGAGCATGGATCGGCTGCTGCATCGTGCCGCGCGATTGAACGCGCCACTGATCGATAGCGTGCGCGACCCTGATTTTCTCTCCGCAATTCAAGAGGCGGCGCGCGACCAGGTGGTTCGGTCCGCGCGCTCGAACACCATCGTTTCCGGGCGAACCTTTGATGTCACCGCCGCTCCGATGCCTGGGGGCGGCGCGGTCGCTGTGCTTCGTGATCTTACGGAGACGGAACGGATGGAAAAAAGCCGCCGCGATTTTATTGCCAACGTTTCGCATGAGTTGCGGACACCACTGACTTCCATTCAGGGATACACCGAGACTTTGCTTGACAGTCCGCTCGAAGACGCTCATGTACGCGATTTTTTGGAAATCATTCGCAAGAACTCGGCGCGGATGTCCCGGCTCACGGAAGACCTGCTCACGCTGGCTCGCGTGGAATCGGGCGAGCAAAGGTTCGACATCCAGCGGATCAACACCGAGGAACTGCTGCAGGACGCAGGCGAGAGCTTTCGTGAAGTGGCGCGCTCTTACGGCGTGGATCTGGTAATTGAGAATTCCGTTCCCGCGCGGCACGTGAATGCCGACCGCGAAGCGATTCATCAGATTTTTTCTAATCTAATTGAGAACGCTTTGAAGTACGCGGCGTCAGGAAAAAAAATTATTCTCGGCGCTCGCCAGGTTACGAACGGAATCGAATTCTACGTCAGGGATTTCGGGCCGGGCATTTCTTCGGAGCATTTGCCGCGCCTGTTTGAGCGCTTCTATCGGGTCGACAAGGCCCGCTCGCGGGAGTCTGGAGGCACTGGGCTCGGCCTCGCCATCGCCAAGCATATCGTTTTGGCGCATGGCGGAACCATTCGTGCCGAGAGCGAGCTGAACCATGGCTCGAGCTTTTTGTTCGCACTGACAGCCTCCGGGCCGGAGGCGGCGTAGACCGATGGGCGGTCAGTCGGCTTTACCGCTGCATTTTCATTCGGATAAGTGACAAGAAATTCACCACTTTGTAACCTCCACAGGGACGCGAGGCCTTATGCTTTTCTTGTGTGTCCCGTTGCCAAGTGATACCGTTCATTCAATTAAGAGGTTCCTGGCATCGAATATGGTAAGCGCGGTTTAGTCTATGGGTGCAGCCGGTGCAAAAGTACCTGTTGAGCCATCGCACGCTTCGTTAGTGCAGCGGACAGTAGAAGCGTGCCATCTGGCGCGCGAGGCGGCGGCGATTGCGGCCGAGGGGATCGCGACCGGGTCGATGTCTCGCATGAACGACATCCGGGATTGCGAGAAACGACTCGATTCCATCGACCGGGAAGTGGACTCGGGGGTGACTTCGACGATCACCCGCGTTCCGGAGGCGGAAACCCGACAGTTGCTTGCCTGTATGAAGGTCATGATCGGGCTGGAGCGGATTGGCGACCTGCTCTTGAGCTTTGCTACCAGCGCGCAGGCCGCAGGGGGGCGCATCGATTCCGAGGATGCCCGGGACTTGACGCACATGGCCACGGTTCTCGAAAAAATGCTGGCCGATGTCGGGCAGTCTTTTTCCGAACGCGACGTGAGGAAGGCCATCGAGGTGCTTCGCGCCGACGCGGAAATGGATCGGCTGCGCAATATTATCTTTTTGCGGCATATCGAGAATCCGGAGAACGTCGCACACCACGCCAGTCTGCAGGTTATCTTCATGACTCAATCTCTCGAACGCGCCGGCGACCACGCCAAGAATCTCGCCGAAGAGGTTTGCCATTTTGTCAGCGGCCGAAGCATCCGCCACTTGCTTATGGACTATGACAAACCAAAAGAGCAGATGTTTATCGAGTGGCTGCGGCACAAAGAAGACAAACCACAGTAACTGGCGCCTAAGTCGATGAGTTAGAGATCATTTTTCCTCGCCGCCGCTCTCCCCGAGCGGTACAATTATGCCGGTTATCGTGCCCCCCAAGGAGTAACTCCGGTTCCGGGCACAGGAAGACAAGCATGAGAACGACCCGGGTTCTTCTCTTGATTCTTATGGTGTGTCTTGTTCCGCCAGTTTGGGGACAGGCTCCCGCACCGCCGGCGAGGGGCGGCCGCACCGATCGCCCCATTACGCTCGATGTGGTCGTAACCGACAAGTCGGGTAATCCCGTATCCGGATTGCAACAGTCGGACTTCACGGTTCTGGATGACAAGCAGGCGCAGACGATCCTTGCCTTTCGTGCGGTTGATGAAACCAGCAAAGGTCCTCCGCTGCAGGTGATATTCCTTCTCGACGCAGTCAACCCTTCGTATCGTGCGGTGAGCAATGCTCGACAGCAATTGGAGAAATTTCTGCGCCAGGGCGACGGCCCGCTTCCGGTGCCGATGTCCCTGGTTTTGTTGACCGACAAAACGACCCGGGCGCAAGGTTCGGTAACTCGCGACCGAGCCGCCTTGCTCGATTCGGTCCACGCCTCCGAGACCGGCCTGCGCGACATCGGCAGAGCGGCAGGATTCTATGGCGGTGCGGAACGTATGCAGCTTTCCCTCCGCACTCTCGAAGATTTCACGTTGTTTGAAGAAAAACAGCCGGGAAGAAAGCTCTTGATCTGGCTGAGCTCGGGATGGCCGCTGCTCTCCGGACCGAATGTGCAAATGAGCGAAAAGGATCTGCAAATAACGTTCCACCACATTGTTGCGATATCGACCGAAATGCGCGAGGCTCACGTCACGCTCTACAGCATCGATCCGCTCGGAATGGACGACGCCGGCGGATTCCGAACTTTTTATTACCAGAGTTTTCTGAAAGGCGTGGTTTCGCCGAATAAGGTGGAAAATGGGAACCTCGGGTTGCAGGTGATCGCGACGCAAAGCGGTGGGCGCGTGCTCAACAGCAGCAATGACGTTGCCGCGTTGATTGCTGGCTGCTTGCTGGACACAAAGGCTTATTACAGCCTCGCGTTCGAGGCCGCCGACGCCGACCATCCGGACGAGTATCACGACCTCCAGGTCAAAATCGACAAACCGGGGCTTGCCGCTCGCACGCGGACCGGATATTACGCCCAGCGGCGCGAGGTCGTGAAGAATTAGCGCCTAAGTTCTGGCAGCTGACGTCCTTACGCCTCTTGACACCGGGAGCCTCCGAGGTGAGACTCGGTTCAGCCCCTTCGGTGCAGTCTCGACTGTCTTCGTCGCTCGAAATTTGTTCGCCGAAGCGGCTTGGACCGATTCCATGCACGAATTACCC
>Ga0302179_10001055_pt1 | contig 17228 bp, 10 predicted proteins | sample I_Palsa_E3_1_FD_198788 | JGI IMG/M metagenome (GOLD analysis project Ga0302179, IMG submission 198788) | Peat permafrost microbial communities from Stordalen Mire near Abisko, Sweden - I_Palsa_E3_1 | ecosystem: Environmental > Terrestrial > Soil > Palsa > Peat permafrost | place: Sweden...
GCACCATTGGCAAAACCAAAATAGCCACTTCCCTGCTGGTTGACGGTCAGCGTAGCGTTAAAGGTATTTCCGCCAAACGACCATTCGCCTGTAGCGCCAGTCTTTGTCAGGACGGTCGTATCGGTAAAAACGGTGCCATTTAGCAGGATGCGCGGCGAAACGACGGTAAAGTCTCCGCCGAATGCCGAAGAAGGCCCTGTCTGCAACAGCGTAGTGGCGCCGGTTAAACTAAGATTGGTCGGCGCACTGCCCAATTGGGTAAATTGCCGGAGCTGCAAGGTACCGGACGAAAAGCCGGCGGATCCGATTTCCAACGTATCCCCGGCAGCCAGCGTAGCGGTGGAAGCGCCGTTGCCAAGGCAAAACTGGACGCCAGCAGACGAGCCGGTGCTGGTCACAACAATATTGCCATTAAACATATTCCCGGCGGAGTTCCATGCCGGTGCGACATAAGCAGATCCGGTGCTGTTAAAAATAGCCGGGCCATTCCAGGTATCCGCCGTTCCATTACCAAGCGCCATATAACCCGCTCCGGTTACGTTGTAGGTAGCGCTGTCCTGGAATATATTGCCACCGGAACTGTAATCGTTATTGGCGCCCGTCTTTGTAGCATTTACATTTCCATTAAACGTACCCCCGTTAAAATAGATGTCCGGGGTATTCGTCGTCAGGCTGCCACCGATCACAGAACTACGCGCAATAGCCAAATAGGTATTCGTGCCGGTAAAAGACAGATTTATATTGGCATTCCCCAATTGCGTAAAGGTATTGAGGTACAAAAAACCCGTGCTAAAGCCTGCCGGTCCGACCTGGATGGTATTCCCCGCGGCAAGCGTCGGTGTCCCTGTTCCGGACGTCCAGCCCAGGTAAATCCCGCCCGTACCGGTTGAGGTGACGGTGATATTGCCGTTGAACTGATCGTTCGAATTATACCCCAGCATAAAATAGCCCGTGCTGCTTTGCTGGTTGATGGTACAGGTCGAATTAAAAATATTCTGATACTGATTGTTATGATCGCTGGTGCCACCCGTCTTGGTAAAAGTAGCGGCACTATTGTATGTAGCCCCTTGTGCCCAGATATCGGGCGCCGTAACATTCACTACGCCACCAAAATTACTGGAAGGCCCCAGGTATAAAACAGAACTGCCCGTCGCAGTGAGGTTGACTGGCTGGCCCCCTGCCTGTGTAAATTGTTTCAGATACAGATATCCGGCTGTGAGTCCGCCTGTACCTGCCGCTATCGTCTTTCCGGCAGCCAGGGTAGCCGTCGCTGTAGTATTTCCACCGCAGAATTGTACACCCGTCGCACTGCCCGAAGTATTCACGTAAATATTTCCGTTGAACTGGTTGCCCACGGTGGCCCAGGCGGGTAATATGCGCTCGGAGCCGTTGTCGGTAAAGGTAACATCATTGTTCCAGGAGTCCGGGCTATTATTACCCATCACCAGATAGCTGCTACCGCTGTTGGTTATGCTGCAGACGCCATTATATATATTACCGCCTGCACCCCAGTCCCCGGTGGCTCCCGTTTTGGTCAGATTGGTTGTACCGTTGAAGGTGGCTCCGCTAAGGATCAGAGCGGGACTGGAAGCGGTCAGGTTGCCGCCGAAAGTAGAGGAAGGACCGAAATTAAGACTGCCGGCCCCTGACAACGAAAGACTCTGTGCCGTCGCGCCTGTCTGGTTGAACTGACGCAGCAATAAGGTGCCGGCTGAAAAACCTCCGCTCCCGACCGTAATGGTATAGCCCGCCGATAAGGTGGACGAAGCAGTCGTATTGCCGCCGCAAAACTGCACCCCGGTCCCGCCGGAAGAACTGACAATTATATTGTTATTGAAAACCGTTCCGGCCGAATTCCAACTGACATAGATGCCGGAATTGGCGGTGGGAGCATTGTTGAAGGTAGTAACGCCGGCAAAAACGCCGCCGGAACCGTTATTCGCCACATATATACTGTTGGACCCTGTATTGTTAAAAGTCGCCGTTGAATTGAACTGGTCGGCATTGCCGTTCCCGAACATCAGGTAGCCTGAACCGGCATTGGTTGCATTAAGCGCTCCGTTAAACGTGTTCCCGCCGCCGCTGGCATCGTTGGTCGCTCCCGTTTTGGTGATAGTCGTGGCGCCCTGGAATACGGTATTTTTTTCCGTTATCGCGGCAGAAGTGATATTGACGGTACAATTCATGGTCACCGGCCCGTTGCCGAAGGTAGTAGTCGTAGCGCCGGTTACCGTTAGCGTCCCGTTTTGCACCGTTCCGGTTGTGAATACGGCATTCGTGCCATTGACAGTCAGCGTACCCCCGCCCATATTAAGCGTCCCGCTGGTTAAGGTTAAATTGTTAATGCTGGTGCTCGAACCGAGCAAACAGTTATTACTCCCTGTTACAATGGTAGCGTTATCGACAGCTCCGGGAACTCCATTGGGAGTCCAATTGGTAGGGGTATTCCAGGAAGTCGATGTCGAACCATTCCAGGTATATGACGTTTGAGCCAGTAATGCTTGCGCAAAAATGAGCAGGCCACAAAAGAGTACACATCTTTTCATAGACACTTTTTCAAATGATATTGAATAAATTCCTAAACCCTCTTAAACAAGATTCGGTCCCACTAATCAAATCTCTGAACGCTAAATGTTTATATATATTATTCTCATGGGGTTTTTCCCAGTTTTGGCCTGCTTTTCCAAATTTGGGCCACTTTGGGCCCTTCCTCTCCGACAACACCAATTCGCCTTTCACCCTGATTCCATCGCCGATTCGAAGGCCGTCCATAAGAACAACCCGTCAGGCGACAGCATCGGGGCCTATAAATGTGGTATAATTATTGAGCCCTTAACTCATTGAGGTTCATAGTAAAAAAATCTGTTATGAAAAAACCGGGCACATCCTTCAAACAGAATATCGCGCTGGTGGCTGTGGCCTTCGGCGTCGTCCTTTGTATATCAGGGACATCACAGGCACAGGCGCCAATGCCTGCATGCCGGCTTTAGTTTCTAACCGTCAGCATTCCTTCCTGCAGCCCTTCACCGGTAACGGTAAACGTGAAGTCCGCTTTAACGGGTGCGCCCCGAACATCAGACCGGACGATCACCTGGCACTTACCGTTGAAAAGATATCGCTGCCAGCCACCGCCTGCATATTTATCCGGCTCATGACTGCTGGGGTTGCCGTTTCCTACACCGATAATCTTTGCATTTCCGGTGACAGAAAAATGGAGCAGATTCCCGGCATCGGGTACTTCCCTGCCCTGGCGATCGACAACGGTAATATTGTATACGACAGCATCCTGACCATCGTCAAGTAAAGCAGATTTGGTCGGATGGACAACGATCTTATAGGGCTGCTCCGTCGTCTCGACGACGGTACTCAATCGCCGCCCTTTCTTGTAGGCAACCGCTTCCAGCTTGCCGGGCGCATAGTTCACTATCCATTCCAGATGACCGTTGCGGGGCATATCTTTCTTTCCCAGGCTCCTGCCATTGAGGAAGAGTTCCACATTGTCAGCATTCGTATTGACCCATACCGGGATGGGCTGTCCTTCCCTGCCCTTCCAGTTCCAGTGTGGCGCAATGTGCAGAACATCCTTATCGGTCCACCAGGACTGGTAATAATAATACACGGTCTTTGGAAAACCGCACATATCCATGATGCCGAAGTGCGAGTTGATATCCGGCCAGGAGAAGGGCGTAGGCTCACCACGATAGTCAAAGCCCGTCCAGGCAAAACCACCCATAAACCAGTTCCGCGCGGCGGCGATCCGCCACCAATATTCAGCCGTGCTGGCCCAGGACGGCGCCACGCTGTCGTAATCCGGCACATAGGCGTTGACGGTATCCTTCTCATAAATACCGCGGGTAGAGACCGTACTGGCCTGTTCAGTGCCGATGATTGGCTGATCGGGATGCGCCGCGCGATAGGCATCGAGCCCGTAAAGGCAATAATTGAAGCCCCGGACCGGAATGACTTCGTTGACACCCCGGTAGACATTCCCGATATTGGCTGCATAGGTACAGGTGCGCGTGGGATCCAGTTCCTGCTGACGAAGTATTTGTGTCTGGGCGATACGCTTACCCATATCCGATTCCTGGATCTTCCATTCCTCATTGCCGATGGACCACATAAAAACGCTGGGATGATTGCGGTCGCGGAGAATGAGCCGCTCGAATTCCCCGCCATATTCAGCGCCGCTATTGAGCAGGCGCGCTTCATCAAGGACCAGCATCCCCAGACTGTCACAGGCATCCAGCAATTCGGGAGTTGGCGGGTTATGGCTGGTACGATAGCCGTTGACGCCCATTTCCTTTAATAACCCGATCCGGTAGTATTGAAGATAATCAGGCAAGGCGCTTCCTACACCGGCATGATCCTGGTGACAGCAAACACCCTGTACCTTAACCGGCTGCCCATTGAGGAAAAGCCCCTTATCCTTATCAATGCTGACGGTACGGATACCAAAACGAACCGTCATACTATCGAGCGTCCTGCCACCTTCGCGCACCAGGACAACAGCCCGGTAAAGATAGGGATCGTCCGGGGACCAAAGCCGAGCACGCGGGACGGCAAGGGATTGAACAACGGTACCATCCTTGCCCGTGGCCAGGGGCAGCGATTGTGCCGCGCTCTGTGCCATTCTGTTTCCGTCACGGTCGGTAATATAGGCGCTGACGGCAGCATCGTCCGCATGGATCTCCTGGTTGACCACCCTGGTTTCGATGGTAACATTGGACTGATCGCCGCTCGTAGTCGTATGTACAAAGACCCCGCCTTCTGCGGCGATATGCACCTTGCTGTAGCTATCCAGCCACGCATGACGGTAAATACCCGCCCCCTCATAAAACCAGCCCTCATACTCGCTGGCATCTACCCGGACCACAACGACGTTCTTTTCGTTAAAATGTATAAAATCGGTTATATCATATGCCGCGCCGCCATATCCACTAAAGTGACCGCCAAGATAGCAGTTGTTGATCCAGACCTTACTGTCCCGGAAGATACCGTCAAAGCGTAAAACAAAGCGCTTGCCGGAATCGGCACGACCAATGGAGAAGGTCTTACGGTACCACCCGATGCTGTTCTCCGGGAAAAGGGCGCCGACAGCATGATAACCGTGTGCATCGACATCCTCGTTGTCCACATGCGAAAAAGGAAGAGTTACCGCCCAGTCATGCGGGAGTTGAACAGTCTCCCATCCTCGGTCGTCAAAATCCATCCGGATACAGGTATTGGCCGCCTCGCCGGTCTTGGCAAGAATATTGGCAATACCATAGTTGAAATCGCGATGCGGATCGCTGGCATGACCCAAATGAAATTGCCAGTCGGCGTCAAAATTACGGTGTTCGCGGCCGGCAGATTGCCCATACCCGGCGACAGCAAACAAACTTATGACGGCAACGCAGAAGAATCGGCGAAAAAACAACATAGCTGATATTTTATTGTGGCAAATGAACATTATGAATCTTTATTACATAGGCATACTGGCTGGTCAATTTTCCCGGATCGAAAGCCGGGAGGCTAAGACGGATATCTTTTCCTGCGGTATGCCAGCTCAATAGCTGGCCGGTCTCGAGCAATTCGACGCTGGCGCCGGGCGGAAGCGAAAGATCGCGGACAGTGAACACCGAAGCCCAGCGGGGCAGGATCACATACAGGTCCTTCCGGTCCGCATTGTAAGTGAAAAAGCATTCTATGGTGGCATAACCGGGATCCGGATCGACGGTCAATTTGAGCAGCAGGTCTCCCCCGCCGTTAGCAGGCTTGTAATCCCGGCGTCCCGGTCCCCACTGCGAGGGATTGGTCCAGCGGTTGGCGCCGTAGATTGCCTCGTTGTTGATCTTCATCCACCGGCCGATCTGCTGCAACCGTTCTTCCATAATGGGCGGGATCTTGCCATGTTCGTCCGGGCCGATATCCAACAGGAAATTGCCGCCGCGGCTGGTCTTGTCGATCAGTTGCAACACCAGCGACTGTGCGGAATTATAGTCCCAGGCATCTTCCGCCCGGTTGTAGCCGTAAGAAAACCCCATGCCCCGGCTTTCTTCCCAATAGTGATCTTTAAAGTCCAGGTCAGGCTGATATTCCGGCGTGTAAACGCCGCCATGATGAAACCGGATACCCCTTCCCCAGCGATCATAGGTGACGACCCTGTCCTTTACGGGGCTTTCATTGTACAGCCAGGCCAGGAATTCCCGGGAGTGGAAAAGGGTATCGCTTCCATCCCAGTCCCCGTCCGTCCAGAGGACGTCCGGCCGGTAGGTGTTGACCAGCTCTTTCATTTGTGGCAACATGTATTCGTTGACATAGCGCGGTTTATCTTTCAGCCAAAAGGGGTTATACCATTCATAAAGCGAGTAATAGAGGCCGGGATGGACGCTGGTTTTACGCAACGCAGTGAAAAGATCGCCCAGCAAGTCCCGGTGGGGTCCGGCCGTCCAGGCGTTCCAGGGAAATCCCCAGGTAGCGGCCGTTTCGGGACTGGGCCAGTTGGCGAACCCATCATGATGCTTGGAGGTCAAAACCACATAACGGGCGCCGGATTCCTCGATCAACCTGGCCCATTCGTCAGGATTGAACAATTCGGCTTTGAACCGGTCGGCGAGCTGGTAGTAGGTAAGATCACCGAATTTCTCACGATGATACCGGAGGCGGATAGTGTCACCGCTGTTGAGACCGTTCTGGTACCATTCCGCATAGTCGCCGACTTTGCTAAAACCCGGAACGGAATAAACGCCCCAGTGAATGAAGATGCCGAACTTGACGTCCTTATACCATTGGGGAACGGGCCGCCGGTCAAGTGATTCCCAATCGGGCTGCCAGGATTGGGCATGGAGAAAGTTCAGGGGGGACAGAAGGGCCACGAAAAGAAGTTTTCTCATGGTTGATGTTTGGGCGAAGATAACGCTCAAAACTTCAACTTCGCCGGCAAATATTTTGCCACCAACGCTTCATAATACGGGCGGAGCTTCCCCCAATCCGGAGGCGCGGGATTCTTGGAATAAAGATCATATGGATTGAACAGCCGCACCCATTTGAACATTTCGTGATCGTGCTCATCCATCAAATGCTCATAGGCCTCCTCCCGATGCTGGGCATAAAAAGAATGATAGCGTAGCATATACAGGGCCGGCTCGGGCAGGGAATCCTTCATCATGTGATATACGTATTCATCATGCCCCCAGGAAAGGAACACGTTGCGCAGACCACAGCCGGGAGAATAGATACCATAGCGGGTTTGATAGCGCGCCTCATGAAAGTCGGGGTTTGCCGAAAAAAAACCGGGGTAGACAATTTTATCGGACCAGGCGCAGCCTACCGGGAAAGTGTCGCCGACGACGGCCCACTGGGGCTCCCCGAAAAGACAGAGTACCTTGCCCATATCGTGGAAGAGGCCGGCCAGCACCATCCAGTCGGGATGGCCATCGGCACGGATTGCCTCAGCTGTCTGGAGCAGGTGCTGAAACTGGTCGAGATCCGTATCGGGATCGGAATCGTCTACCAGCTGATTGAGAAAATCGAAGGCTTCCCAAACCGACATTTCCTTTTTATTAAAGGAGAGGAATTCTGCCCTTTTCTGTTGTACAAAATCGTAGGTCTGATAGGTATGGTTCAACCGGTAGAATTCACGAACGGAGTCTCTGCCGGGAGACGCATAGTTCCGGTATTGTTCGGTCGTCTTTCCTTTCGCAACCGACTCCGGATCGGGATAACGTTCCAGCAGATCTTCTTCCCAGACATCGAGGGAAGAGAGAGGATTCATTTCGTCGGTTGTCTGATCGGACATGGCCTTACAGTTTATCGTTAACAGATCGATGGTAAATTACAAAAAAAAGGCCGTAAAAGGTGAAAATAAAAAGCAGGATCAGCGGCAATACCTGGTACCGGAAAACCCCGGGCGAAGCAAAAATAGTGAAACAGGCATTGGTCAGTAAATAGGCCGCCGCCAGCTGCAAACAGACAGTAAAACCGGGATAGCCGGCACGCAGATCGCGCCGTAATAAAAAGAGAGCTGCAATCAGCAGAAAGCTTAGGTTCAGCAACAGGGACAACCACGGGAAGGGAGCAAAGATGGTGGCCTGGATGGTAGCCGAACGCACTACCGGTCGGGTGCTGCGATAGCCAAACCAATCCCGGGCCACCGGATCTACCTCCTTTTTCCCTTCGTTGTAAACAGCAAAGATATCGAGCGGGGAAAGAAAAAAAGCCGTTGCGCTGGGCCATAGGTAGTGACGGCTGAACATTACCGGGTGACGCCACAGCAAAGAATATCCATATTGACTGAATAGCGGGGCGACACGGTTCCAGGCGACAAAATAAGAAAGCCGCTCCGTATCCGGCCACTGCCGCAGAAAGGAATGGCTCTTCCGGTAATCATTCAGGTATTGATGAAGTGGTAAGTCCCTTTCCCACATATAAGCGGTGGTAGCACCCGGCGGATTTTTCTTTATACCTGCGCCCGCACGTTTAAAATACCGGTCGGCATAACGCGCCAGCTCCAGATCGGCCGGTGAAGACCAGTCACTTGTATCCACCGGCACCCAGGGATAGATTTGCAAAGCATTGTTGGCCATCTGCCAGCCGCTAAAGGCGGAGAAGACAGGCGCACCTGTCTCCTTCAGCGTGATCTGCCGGGTAAAGGCAGCGCCTGCTGCTACGACGACAAAACTTCCGGCAATAGCCACCAGCTTGAAAAAAAAATCCCGGCGAACCAATAAAAAGGCAACGGCCGCCACTATGGGATAGAATAAAGCAACATACCGGGTATAAAAGATCAGGATCAGCAGGATCCATTGCCCGATAAGCCCCCACCAGGTCGGGGTCCGGATAAGACGCAGCAGCAGCGTAAACCAGAAAAGGCCGAGCGCAATAAAAAGCGCGTCGCTCGACACATAATTGCTGATATAATAGACGCACGGATTCAGCACAAGAAAGACAGCTATCAGCACCTCCACCCATTGGACAGGACGGCAATGCCGGCGCAGGAAGAAAAAAAGGCCGAGACAGGACGACTGTACAAGGGCATATTGTACCGTGACCAAAAAGGTATCCGATTTCGACACCGCATGCACCAGGCGAAGAAACAAGGAATAGCCGATAGGCCGGTAGCTAACCAGGTCGTGGTCAGCCGCGGCCTGGATATAAGTATAGGAATCGTTGAAGAAGTCGGCAAAAGGATAACAGCATTTAAAGAGGGTCCAGGAGAACGCCATTGCGGGAAGAAAAATACACCAATATCGGGTCGTCGTTATCATGGATCTGATCCGATGAAGATAGCTATTTAAGTCCGGCCGCCCCTTCCGTTTTAACGGATTATTGGCAAATCCTCCATACTGACCCGCGTTTGACCGTCGTTATTATCCCATCATTTCCCCATGCTCCCATGAATACCATTCTACACGGTCGTATCTGAGCCATTCACTTGTAAAGAAATATTATTATGTACACCCCTGCTGGCCGGAATGGAGCTACCCTTCTTGTCGTCATCCTGCTGCTGATCTCCATACTGCTGGAGCAATGGATCGCCCGTCTATGCCCCTGGTTGAGCGAGATGGGCGGCATCCGGCCAATGATCGTCTTCCTGGACATTCCCCTCCGGGCGCCCGTAGTCATCGATTGGCTCCCGGTTGGTTTTATTTTTATTTTCTTTTATACGATCGCGACCTCACCGCGCGGCGAGACCAGGGCAAAAGAAGAACGCCGGAAAAAGTCCTGGGCCGTCCTCGGCCGGTGGTGGCTATTGCTCGTCTCCCTGCTGACGAGCGGCGCACTCTACTCGTGGCTGAGCGACTATTTACCAAAGCAGGTGCGCAACGGGATCGACTCTTTCGGAGTCCGGGCAGATCTCATCCTCCCCTACCCTTCGGAGGAGACGATACATTTGCAGGGGAGCATGATCATGCTGGTCTTTTTTATTATCGGCTGGCGGCTCCTGGTCAGGAAGGCCGCAGTGATCGCCCCAGCCGCCCTTGCGCCGGTGCAGATCGCACAGACCGCCCTCACCCCGGTGGAGATCATCCCCGCAGGCCATGCGCCGGCAGCGGCGCCCCCCGCCAGGGCAACCCTTCCCGAGCGGGGGAAGATAACCATGCGGATACCCGAACCGGTAGAGGTAAAGAACACCGGCGCACGCCCCTGCGCACCCGTGGCTATGCCGGAGACACCCAGCCGAAGAAACGCCATCCAGCCCTGTGTCGTCGAGGGCGAAATAAAGCCGGTCATCTTCCGGAAAAAAGAGCTGCAGCAATAAGCGATATTTCGTAGCTTTAAAACTATGAGAAAACTAATTTTCCTGCTATCGGCCCTGTTCCTGATGAACGGCTTAACAGCCCAGGACAGCAAGGGCTACCAGCTTCCGCCAAAAGATATTGCCGACCTCCTGCTGGCAAAACCGACGCCGGCCATCAGCATCGACCACAAAGGAGAATGGATGCTGCTGATCGGACGGAACTCTTATCCTTCCGTGGAAGAGCTGGCTCAGCCGGAACTGAGGATCGCAGGCCTGCGATTCAACCCCAATAATTTTTCATTAAGCCGTCAGAACTTTATCAACAGCTTTTCTTTAAAGAACCTTCAGACAGGAAAGGAATATAAAATTCAGGGACTGCCTGTTCCGCTGATGGCAGGCAATATCAGCTGGAGTCCCGGAGAAGGTAAGATTGCCTTCACCAATACGACCAACCGGCGCGTAGATCTTTACGTGATCGACATAGCAACCAAACAGGTATCGAAAGTCAACAAAGCAGCCTTGAATACGATCGTCGGCGCCCCCTGCCAGTGGATCGACGACAAGACCCTGCTATACCCGACGGTGACACAGCCAGCAACCGCCGCTCCGCCAAAACAGCTGGTCCCCAATGGGCCCGCTATCCAGGAAAATCTCGGGAAATCGGCGCCAAGCCCTACTTTCGAGGACCTGATCAGGACACCCTATGACGAATCGTTATTTGCCTTTTACGGCGAAGCCCAGCTGGTAAAAAATACGGGTGGGGTAGAAACGGCCGTCGGCAAACCCGGTATTTATCTTTCGGTTGCCGTATCGCCGGACAAAAAATATCTTTTACTGCGGACGGCACATAAACCCTTCTCATACCTGGTACCCGCGGAAGGGTTCAATGCTACGCTGAGCATCACCGATGTCAACGGGCATCCGGTTAAGACGGTGACCGAACTGCCTTCTTCCGAAGGATCTCCACGCGGTTTTGACAACGTGCAAAATGCGCCCCGGGACTATAGCTGGCGAAATGATCAGCCGGCCAGCCTGACCTGGTGCATGCCGCTGGACAGCGGCAGGATCCGGAAGAAGCAGGATTATCACGATGCGGTATACGAGCTGCCGGCGCCATTTACCAGTGAGCCAAAAGAGCTATTTCAGACAAAGCTGCGTTTTCAGCGGGTCATCTGGGGCAATGACAGCACGGCACTCGTGTTCGAGGGGTTGCGCAGTCGTCAGGTGGACCAAATGCTGCGCTACGACCCTTCGGGCGGAACGCTGACCTTGCTGAACGAGCACAATTCGACGGATGCCTACAGCGACCCCGGGATGCCGGTGCTTACCCGCAACAAATACGGGCAGCCCGTCCTGCAGACGGTGGACAAAGGCAGTAAATTGCTGTTGAACAACCCGGTAGGAAGCTCCCCGCACGGAGACCTCCCCTTCCTCGCAAAATTCGATCTTGGGTCGCGGCAGAACGAGATTGTCTGGCGTTGCGCGGAAGGACGATACGAATACATCAGTGCAGTGCTGGACGCAGATAAGCTGCGCTTGCTAAGCCGAAGGGAAAGCCATACAGAAGCGCCAAATTATTATCTCAAGCAATTGGCATCGCCCTCTCCCGACAAACCGGTGACGGCTTTTACCAATCCTTATCCGCAGCTGGATGGCATTACCCGCGAGAAGGTTGGGTACAAGCGTGCCGATGGAGTAGACCTTACCGGCGACCTGTATTTGCCAAAAGGATATGACGCCAAACGCGATGGCCCGCTCCCGGTGATCATCTGGGCTTATCCCCGCGAATTCAATTCCGCCAGCGACGCCGCGCAGATAAGGGGCAGTAAGGACCGCTTCACGACGGTCTCCTGGGCATCTCCGGTATTCTGGGTGACACAGGGTTATGCCGTACTCGACAATGCCGAAATGCCGATCGTCGCCACGGACAGTACGAAGAAACCCAATGACGATTTCGTCCACCAGCTGACGATGAATGCGGAGGCAGCTATTCACCAGCTGTCGGCGATGGGTGTCGGCGACAGCAACCGTGTCGCAGTGGGCGGCCATAGCTACGGAGCTTTTATGACCGTCAACCTCCTGGCGCATACAAAGCTGTTCAAGGCAGGTATTGCCCGCAGCGGGGCGTATAACCGGACCTTGACCCCATTCGGCTTCCAGAACGAAGACCGGACCTATTGGGAAGATCCGCAACTATATTACGACATGAGCCCTTTCAGCTACGCCGACAAGATCACTACACCCCTGTTGCTGATCCACGGCGAGATGGATGATAATTCGGGTACCTTCCCTATCCAGAGCGAGCGGCTTTACAACGCTATCAAAGGGAACGGGGGCACGGTAAGATACGTGGTGCTTCCCTACGAGGCCCATGGCTACCGGGGCCGGGAAAATCTACTGCATATGTTATACGAGCAAAATGCGTGGCTGGAAAAATATGTAAAGAACGGGGGCGCAAATGCCGGCGGCGGGGCGGCGAAAAAAGCCTTTTAGCTTAAAATTTGTTATTTTGCAGCACGCATGACACTTTACATAGCCTCCCTCAATTCCGGCAGCAACGGTAACTGTTATTATATCGGCAACAGCCGGGAGGCGGTGCTCGTCGATGCCGGGATTCCCTGCCGGGAAACAGAAAAGCGGATGCGGCGGCTTGGTCTCTCCCTATCCGCAGTGAAAGGGATTTTTATTTCCCATGAACATGACGATCATATCCGCGGCCTGGAGGTATTGTCACGGCGTTACCAATTGCCGGTTTATATAACCGCGGCAACGCAACAAAACAGCAGGCTGGCCCTCGAAGCTCACCTGGTAAGGCCCTTCCTTCCCCATGAGCCTGTGACAGCCGGGGGATTAACCGTGACCGCCTTTCCCAAATCACACGACGCCTGCGACCCGTATAGCTTTGTCGTCTCCTCCCCCACGGTGCGGGTCGGCATCTTTACCGATCTCGGTATTGTCTGTGAACAATTGATCCACCATTTCCGGCAATGTCATGCAGCCTTCCTGGAAAGTAATTATGATGAGCTGTTGCTGGAACAGGGACGGTATCCGCATTTTCTAAAGAACCGGATCCGGGGCGGCCTGGGACATTTGTCGAACCGGCAGGCGCTGGAGCTGTTTGTCCGGCACCGGCCCTCCTATATGAGCCACCTCTTCCCCGCACATCTTTCCAGGGACAACAACCGGCCGGAACTGGTGCAGGCGCTCTTTGAGCAGGAGGCCAATGGAACAAAAATCGTGATCGCTTCCAGGGACCAGGAGACAGAGCTGTATGCGATCGACGGGATGTACAGAGGACATGCCGGTCCAACGTCCTCCGCCGCATTGCGCGCCGCGGTCGTCTCCCGCGTCGGCGCCGCCATAGTCCAGGGTTCACTCTTTTAATCCAACAGCACCTCATGTTAACGCCTTCCTTCGTAACGACAACAGAAGAACTCGATCAGATAGCCCGTTTATCCACCACCAACCTGGTTACAAATTTAACGGCGGCGGAAAAGGCAAAAGAAGGGTTTGTCACCTGGCCATACACGCCGGAATCCCTGCGCGTCCTTCACTCGATCACCCCATCCGTCCTTGTCAAAGACGATGACCTGGTTGTCGGCTATGCTATTGTACTGACCCGGGAGTGCGCCGCCGTTTACCCACCCCTTGGAGAAGCAATGCATTATTATGGCGCCGTCCAATACCGGGGCAAATCCCTGCTGGACTATCACGCATATTTTATGGGGCAGATCTGTGTCCACCCCGACTACCGCGGAAAGGGCGTTTTCGGGCTCCTGTACGATTTTCACCGGCAGCGGCTCTTTCCGCAATATGAAATGCTGATAACGGAAATATCCACCGCCAACCCACGTTCCTTGCGGGCGCATGAACGAACGGGGTTTGTCATTATCGACACCCGCCGGGATGAGACGGACGAATGGGATCTGGTGGTATGGGATTGGCGCTAACCCGAAGGGGAATTCTTCTGCAGGCGGTCAAGGACGATCGTAGGTAATATTAAAGACGGCCGGGAGCGAGCCGGTAACATTCAACAAGGCAACCCTGCCGGAAGAGTCATAGGCATAGTTGATATTGAGATCGCCGCCCGACCCCATGCCATAGGTCTCCACCATATGCGCGTTCTGAACATAGTAAGCTCCATAATTCAGAAATTGCTCCAATTGCCAATAGTCGCCCGGCATATCCGGCTGATTGGAATAGTAGGCGAAATTACGCCCATTGGAAGTGGCGGTGATGTCGCCGTCGGCAGAGGCATAGGTGGACGCGACTGCCTCGTTGTTATCCGTCTGATCCGTTTCCCCGGTAAGGACACCCTGACTATCGTAGGTAAAAACACGATTCAGCACAGCCCTGCCCGACCGGCTTACGATAGCGCTTATTTTCCCGTCATCGTTCAACACAACGGAGTCCATAGTCAACGTATCGGTAAAGGTTCTGGCGGTCACCAGGATACTGTTCCCGGTATAAACAAATGACGTATTGACCTCAGATCCTCCGGTGACCGATTTTTGCGTGACCACCCTTCCCTGGTTATCATAGGTGAAGGAAAAATCGGTAGTATCGGTGCCAAACTGGATACGCTGAACAGCGGCAATCCGGTAGCCCGAAGTCCCTTCACCGGCATGAGTGCCGGAGCTGCCTTTTTTGCTGCAGGCGGTAACCAGCGTCAGGAGGAGCACCACGGTCAAAAAGGATAAGAATGGTTTGGCTTCCATTATTAAGCGCTTTTGTCAGCGCTCCTGCAACTTATTTTATAAGCCGGGCATGGAGAAGAGTCAATCGATCAATCGTCGTTTAAATCGATGAAAAAATTTATTTTCCGAACAGCGTGGCGAAGAAATTCTTCATCGCGCTCCAGGAAGCGGTATCCGCTTTGGCGTTGTAGGCAATGGGCATGTGGAATTTCTGTCCATTGGCGGTAGAGGCCGGGTTGGTAAAGGCATGGGTAGCGCTGTCATAACCGATAAAGGTATAGGAGGCGCCGATAGAATCCATTTGCTTTTTAAATAGCGCAACATCTTTTGCCGTTACAAACTGATCCGCATTACCGTGACAGACGAGGATCTTTGTCCGCAAAAGATCTTTGCGGGCGGGAGTTCCGATCAGGCTGCCATGGAAACTGACAACGCCTTTGAGATCATCGCCAAGCCTCGCCGTATTCAGCAGGACGCCACCGCCAAAGCAATAACCGATCGCACCGATATTAGCCGGGTCTACCACATCGAAGGTCTTGAGCTTTGCAATAGCCGAGTCGATACGGATCTTCCCTTTTTCGGGATTCGTATAAAATGGCTTGGAATAAGCCTGGGCAGCGGCAGGGCTGTCGGCCACCCTCGCGTTTCCGTACATATCGACCGCCATGGCAACATAACCCAGTTGGGCCAGCATCCGGGCGCGCATCCGGGGATAGTCATTGAGGCCCCACCATTCGGGTATGACAAGGACGGCCGGCCTCTTTCCTTTGATTGAGTCGTTGTAAGCGACATAGCAGATGAGCGTATCCCCATCGACGTTCACCGTGACCGTTTGCTCTTTCAAGGCAGTCGAGGAATCTCCGGCCGCCGCAGCGGGGGCGGACTGTTCAGGCTGGTTGTTACAGGCAGCAAAAAGTCCGCACAGTAAGACACTGCCGGTAAAAATTTTCAGATAGTTCTTGAATAACATTATTTATACATTGAAGGTTAAAAATACGTAAAACGCAGGAAGGCGGGCAACGGATGCCTCTATTCTCTCTATGGCAGCGCGAAGGCAACATAGGCATCTCCGGATTTTTTATGCAGCTTGCCACCGCCGCAGGCGATCACGATATACTCGCGGCCGCCTGCTTCATAGACAGACGGAGTAGCAAAACCAGCGGCAGGCAGATCGGTCTCCCAAAGCAGCTGGCCGGTGCGCTTGTTAAAGACCCGGAATTTTGCATCGCTGGTAGCGGCGATAAATAGCAACCCGCCGGCGGTTACAACGGAGCCGCCATAATTTTCGGTCCCGCTATGTATGCCCCTGGCCTTTAATTCCGGATAGTCTCCCAGCGTATCTTTCCAGGCGATGGCAGCTTTGTTGAGATCGACCGCGGTGAGGGTGCCCCAGGGGGGCATCACCGCCGGATAGCCTTCTTTTGTCAGGAATTTATTATAGCCGGTGGAGGTATAGGGCAGCCGGAAGTACGGGTCCTCCGGCTTGCTGGCCTTGTCGACAAAAGCCTGCTTCTCGCGGGGGCCATTGTCCAACAGGAAGGCGGCAAGAGCCTGCTTTTCCGCCGCGCTTAGCTGTTTGAAAGCCGGCATCATCCTCCGCCCGGAGGAAAGCAAATTGAGGAACTGGTCTTCGGTGTATTTACTTTTTACGCCGATAAGAGAAGGATAATTACCACCGCCCTGCCGGTTAGGACCATGACAGGTCATACAGTTGCTCGTGTAGAGGGACCGGGCCGCCTGCCCGACCGTCATAGACCCGGCTACAGGCGGCGGCGGCGCAGCATCCACCATAGTGAGGACCCAGGGCATTTCATTGGCGTTGACATAGAGCAGACCGGTCTCGGGATCATAAGCAGGCCCACCCCATTCAGCGCCGCCGTCAAATCCGGGAAAAATAATGGTGCCTTCGCGGCTGGGCGGGACGAACATCCCGGTATGATAGCCGGCCAGCCTCTTTTTGATGTCCTGGTAGGACGAATCCGGGACGAGCGTGTTGAGGTCGGCAGCCGTAAGCGATTGACGGGCAAAAGGCGGCATCACCATAGGATAAGGCTGGGTCGGTGAAAGTCTTTCCCCTGTCAGTTCGCTGCTGTCGGAGACCCGTCTTTCCGCAACGGGATAGAGGGGCTGGCCTGTTGCTCTGTCCAACAAAAAGATCAGCCCGGATTTGGTGACCTGCACCAGGGCCGGGATCGCCCTACCCTCTTTTTTCACCGTTATCAGAACGGGCGGAGTAGGAGGATCCCGGTCCCAGAGATCGTGGTGTACCGTCTGGTAATGCCAGATACGACGGCCGGTACCGGCATCAAGCG
>Ga0302179_10001061_pt1 | contig 17164 bp, 16 predicted proteins | sample I_Palsa_E3_1_FD_198788 | JGI IMG/M metagenome (GOLD analysis project Ga0302179, IMG submission 198788) | Peat permafrost microbial communities from Stordalen Mire near Abisko, Sweden - I_Palsa_E3_1 | ecosystem: Environmental > Terrestrial > Soil > Palsa > Peat permafrost | place: Sweden...
CGTTTGGCGCCCAATCTTAATCCTCAGTACCGCCAAGAAAGCCATCAATATGCCATGTCGGAGGAAATGAGACTGGCAATTCTCCCTCAACATCCTCGTTTGGCGCCCAAGCTCAATCCTCAGTACCGTCAAGAAAGCCACCAATATGGGCCCGAGCCACCTCGCCTTATCTACCCGCCCCAGGGGCCGTACCATCCATCGAACTATCTGATTCCTGCCGGCAATATTTATGGGCACCCCAATCAAGCATACCCAACCTGGATCCCACCGTCTGCCGCTTTCGGCTCACGAGCCTGTGCAGAAATCAATAATCCTTCGTCTGTGCTTCATCGGCCATCCCCACGTAGTCCGAGCAAAAAAGCGATGCGAGAACATACATCTGAAGCTTCCCAATCACCAGTCTCGGATGCAATGGACACCACAACACCTCCGTCACCCTTACCCCTCCAGCGGCCTAAGCCTATTACTCCTTCCTCTCGGGCCGCCGCCCATACTCGTACAGACCGACCTCAACACTTAAATGATGCGGCGAAATCCTCGCCCAATATTCGCCGGCATCCAGCCTACTCTCCGGAGATGTGTGAAGCTCATGGATACATTCCCCCGACAGTCAAAGTTGAGTTCGAAGACTTGACCGAAGACGAGCCTCTCCAATTACTGTCGCCACCGAAGCGACCAATTTCAGTTAACTCAAACGACAACGTTGTTTTTAAAAAAAAGAAAACAGAGAGTGGAAGCCAAAACGTTCGCTACACTCATCTGGCACCTAAGGCAGAGCCGGCCAAAGAAACGCAACAGCCAGGTCGGCCCCGAAGTCGTCAAGAAATTCTATATCAAGAAATTGCCAGGGAACACGAGGAAGATGAACAATTTCTCGCGAACAATGGCGATGAGATAGACGACCATGAGGATGGCATCGCTCCAACCCCGGTACTGTCAGAAGACCAAACACTTGTTCCGCGTCGCCAAATGAGGAGGTCACTGTCTAGAAACGATATCGCAGTGGTCGAGGATTTAACTCCCGGCTTCCAGGAACTAATGAGTCCAGCTCCTCGAGAGAGAAGCCCGGATCGCGGGCGATGGCGGGCCGACAGTCCAATGCCAGTACCGCGGGTTATTCATGCTGGAGAAAAGGGAGAAAAGGTAGAAAAGGGAGAAAAGGTTGTGCCATCCCATATTCAGTCCATTAATAGGCCGAATCAAACGCAAGTGGCGCTCTTACCCCCTGGCGGAAATGCTTTGGGAGCTCGATCACCTGAATTATATGCAGACCGCCAGTCTCCGCGACCCGAGCCGCAAAATTTTGAGATCGAACACAGTCCTCCGGTTGATAGCGCAGACATCAAGTTTCGCGTAAAGCGCGAAGTTATTCCCATGCCCGCAAGTGCTGCAGAAATGCCTGGGGTGATGAGTATTCACGACCGGTTAAACCGCTCCCGTCCTGTGGAGGCACGAGACTTCTACGTTCATAAAAGGACCTTCATTATCGCCAAGGGGAGCGAATGGTCTAAACCTTGTAGGGACGGGACGATCCGCTTAGGTCGATATTTTTCGCTCTCTCAAGAGGAAGTAAATGAGAGTAAGGAATATCTGCAATACATCGCTGGACACGAAGCCATCCGGCCAAAGACCATGATCCGCCTTACTTGCCGTGCACGGAATGGAGATCCCGTAGGCCAGAACAAGCACGCTTGGCCGGACAACACAATGGTTTTCTTAAATGGGAAGTGTCTTTTGACAACCTTTGTAATTACCACTGCAACTCTGCTAATCGAAAGCGTGTGCCCTTGTATATTGCGCCCGAAGAAATCACTACACTCAATGAGATTCGCATTAAAGTACACCCAAATACAGTGCAGGTAACTATTTTTTCCGAGCGATTCTAACTAGCAGGGTTATTTTGGAGTTTATCTCGAAGTATTCTCTCTTTTCACTTTTAGTGAGATTATCACGTATTTCAGCTCAAACTCCCCAGCACCAAACGACGCTCTTCTCCGTCTGAGAACATCAAAGGGGTTCCCAGAGGGAGACTTCAGTAAAACGCAAATCTCACTTCTCTGTGCAGGAAAAGACCATCCCCTTAAAGTTCCTGTATACGGGAAGCATTGCACACATATCCAGGTAAGATTGCTACTCTTCGTTGGTTAATTGAGTAGCGACTGGAATTGTCCTGTTTCGTGCAAAACATTTCAGTCGGACCAGACTTTGACTGGAGTTGCCCATTTTGCGGGATGTGCTGTGACGATGATATACCAGTGGTGGTAGATAAACTGATGATGGGGATTGTGAAATCGCACAAGGCAAATTCGAAGAAGGAATTCTTCCAAGTCACTTCAGATGGGCAATTGTGTGACGATTCCGAGAGCGAGAGCGAGAGCGAGATCGAGATCGAGGGTGACGACAATGAGGAAGAGATGAGGAGAGCGATCCATGAATATTAATATATATAGGAGTATTTCTTTTATCAGATATTTGAACTAATTTCTCCCATCCTTTCATTGATAATCCAATTTTTGATTGAAACAAGCTTGGGGGAGATCTGATCCGTCGATCAGATTTGGATGTCTAAAACCTGTATGTAATAGCAAATCAAGCGCTTCAACACTCGGCGGAACTCTAACCTGGCCCAGAATCATGGAGAATGGCAACGACTTCAGTAACGGCTATGAGCGAGGCCTCAAGGAAGCTCGGCCGGTGATCGAGCTAGAGCAACGTGTCAAATCTATTGGAGGCCGTGTGAAATTGCTCAGTTGGGCCGGTGCCATAGGAGTCACACTATCGGCTCTGGTCTTAATTGCCAAGCTTCCAATCTTTAAAAACTTTTTCGGTCGCAAGGCGGACGAGAAAGAGTTTCTTAAATGGAAGGAGGAAAGGCGAAGGGCAGAAATTGAGGACCAGCTTTTGGAAAAGAATGCCTCTGGAGTAACTTTGGAAGTTATCAACGGAAAGAAAGTACGAAGGCACGCTAGACAATTCATCGTGGACAGTGATCTAGACTAATTATATACATGATGACAAACCTCATGTCTTCTTGACCTTTTTGGGACTTGGCGTGAAGAACTTGTCCAGGGTATTTTTAGGCTTGTTGTCCTCTTCTTTCCGTTTCTTTGCATCTCCCGCAACTGGTCTTTCCAGAATCTCTAAACCATCTCTACAAAACTCGTCCCAGATATCAAGCTCAAGACTGCCCCCACTTGCTTCCCGATGGCCTCTGGCAAAATGGACGTCTTCATTATCTTGAAGCAACTTTTCTCGTAGACTCGGCGTTTTAGATGCATATTCTTTGAGCAATTCAATCAAGTTACTATCTTTCGCCGCAGGGTTTCGTCGAGCACGCCGCACTGAAAAATTGACTCTACCCGGGACATAACCGGTATTTGCAACCCCAACTGCTTCCAGTCTTGCTGACTTGAGATGACCAGCCCTTTTGTTAACAGTCTTTCAGAGAATCTTACCATCGAGTGGCTATAACCGGGTGAATCTGGTCGGGACAATTAATCGTAAGCAAGGCGAATCGTCCATCTCTGGAAAATTTGGGAGGGGTATGTGTATACTGCTCAACCTTTTGCGCGATCAATGCGCGAGCGGCGTGTAAGCCCTTTGAGGAAGCTATATCTCGCGGAACTTTTGCAGACTCAATTGCCGCCCATGCTATTCCCACGGGGCATTCTGCTGTTCGTCTCGCTGCAGTGAGCTCGATATCCAATAGACATACGGGCATTGAGTAAGGAGACTGCTTCGGAAAGAGCTTTTTTCGTATGTGTCTTTGAGACTCGGTCATGTAGAGCACCCGGGAACGGTGGATCCCATTTCCACTCCCCTAAGTCTCCTTTCACTCCAAGCACAGCGAGCCACTCACATTCCTCTAAAGTGGCGGAGTCTGTGCCCGCAAGAAGCGGTTCTACGACGACAAAGGTCAAGAGAGATGTGGTAGCGACAGGCAGGTTGTTACAGGCGGAACATACCACTGCATGTTGAGGAAAAGATGTTGATAAGTGATGATCGATTAGTAGTACTTCAGCACTAGAGGCCAATGGAGGCGAGCCTCGCGATCCTTGGTCAAGTACAACTACATGACTAGATAGATTAGGAGGATTTCTCCGTAGGATAAGTAACCTTGGATCCAAAGCATCTATTTCAGCTTTTTCCGATGGATCATGAATCGAGGCACCTTTCGCAACGAAACGTGTTTGAACATCGACCTTGCGTTCTTTCAACAGCACCCGTGATATCAGTCTCTGCATGATCCCTCCAGATGTCAAGCCATCTACATCACGGTCGGGAATTATGAGCACCGGCCGGTCGTCCGGTTTTGTGGCGATTGACTGGAGGAATTGACGCGCCGCTGCCAAGTGCTCCGGGGAAGCGGGCCAGCTGGGAGTTTCATACTGTGACGTGGCCATCCTTCTTGAGAGATGTGCAAGACAGTTGAAAGCTGTCTTGCACGGAGGACCGCCCAGACGCAAATGGGTCGCAAACAGCTTGGCAGAGGTTGGTTGATGGCCGTTCCTGAGTCGACGACGTCATGTCAACGAGCGACTACCCCATGTCGTACATAAGTTAGGTTTATTATACATACAGTAGGTTAGATAGTTCGCCCGAATTTAAGGTGGGAACTCGGCCGAGTTCCCGCTAGTATACTTTTGCAAAAGTTGCAATACCTACAGTTTCGAAACTGTAGCCTCAGCTCTGAGCTACAGCTGTAGGTAGGACAATTGTCCATTCGAGAAAGATTCAAGGGACGCCTTGATTCAATTTCAGCACCCCAAGCAAGCCGGTGTCGGAATTGTCAGAGAATACTCGGTTCGAATCTACCTAAAGTCTAGTCAACTAACAGTCAACATCGTCGTTCGTACTTCCACCACAATGGCACCCGATCAGAGAGTCTGTCATATCGGAGTGGTATTCAAGTTGAAGGAGTCGATCAAGCTCAGTCAGGAGCAGCCTACCTAGTAGAGCTATGTCTACGAAAGACAGCAATGACATGGAACAACCTGTCCAGCCAGTTCAAGAATCAGAGGAATTCTCGGGAGCAGCCTTGGGAACAGTCAATCCAACCACACAAAATCCACTCGACCCCACACAAAACCCCTCACAAAACCCCACTTCAGAAAGCACGACAGCCAGTGGGAGACGATACTATAGTCAGCGAGCTGCAGAGGAACAAGTGCGTTCACTCAAACAACTCGTCACTCGTCAGACAGAAATCATCTCAACATTAACAAATCGTCTCACTCAGATTACAATTGCTCATGCGATCCATATTCATATCAATTGTAATCTGAGTGAGACGATTTGTTAATGTTGAGATGATTTCTGTCTGACTTGTGACGAGTTGTTCGAGTGATCGCAGTATCTCAACGGAAAATCCTAGCGGAACCACGAGATTTGGACGTCAGATACATTTTTAAAAAATTACTTATTTAAAGAAATCGATCGTAAAAGACATCCATCGGATATATACTACCAGACAAGAAAGTAGACAAGAAAGTAGATATTAGACCTCCAACAAAATCAACACAACCACCGATAAACCCTGAAATTAGTCTGGTTAATGGAGGGGACAGACTGCTTGGCACGGCCCCAAGTGGCCCTTTCGCGACGCTCTATTTCCTTGGCTTCCTTCAAGTCCAGTTCCTTTCTTCCGCTAACCAGATCTGCCTCTGCCGCTTTTATGATACTAGGTTTCTTCCAAACCTTCCAAAAGATGTAACAAGTGAGACAAATCGGCAAGGCCAAGATCTCCTGGAAAAATCCTATTACATCGAAGTCGCCACCGGGATTGCATGCTGTGTAGATGGTTGCCAGGATACAGATACAACACATTATAAATCCGATCCAGGATCCGGTTAACCCAAGAATAGCGTGGTATGGCAGGTCCTCAAATGCCAATTCCCTGCGATGCGCTTGGGCCTTGATTGCGGAACGGAACCGGATATGAGCGAAGCACAATGAACCCCTAACATTAGATTGACAACAATGTATCTTACCAGGTAAGAAAGCTACTAAGACCACAGAGGGCAAATAGCCATCCGAAGAGCGCGCCTCCATCATATGCCCCAATATACGCAAGAGGTCCAAGTGCAAAGACGAGGCCCAATGTTGCCAGCGGGCGACCCTTTTTGTCGATGTAGGAGAAAAATCTCGGTGCTTGTCCAATTTCAGCGAGAGCTTACAAAGTCCGCGAAGCAGCGAAGGTCGATGCGTTACCAACAGAAAGTACTGAGATGAGAATGATGGCATTGACAATATGCGGAAGGACCGGAATTCCGGCATCTAATACTGAGATGACAAACGGAGATGCTTTTGCGTCCGCGGAATTTCCTTTAACACCCAAACGGGGATGATTATAAGGAATATTGGAGCCAATGATAGCCAGTGAGATGATGTAGAACAGTGCAACTCTCCAAAATACCTGCTTGGTAGCTCGAGGAACAGCCTCCCTCGGGTTTGCCTATGGTCAGATAGAAGTTTGATAGGATGCTACGGTTTCTGCTGCTGCGAGGCCAGCCAGCTCTGTGCCCGCGAAAGAGAAAGCTGCCGTAACAAAGACAGCACAGATTCCTTGAAACCCGTTGTTAAAGGCACCTACATATGAGTTTCGGGCTGAGTTGGAATTACCAGGATCTCTCCAGTAAGTCGTCCCTAGCGGCGTGTGATTGGGGGTACCCCCGGCATTGATCACGATTCCCACGACAGTGAAGATAGCAACCGCAGTTACCTTAATGGTCGAAAAGATAAATTCTCCTTCCCCGTATCCCCTCACACCAAACAAATTTATTGCAAGGACAAATAAGTAGAATATGGTGATCCAGACGGGTATTGGGACAACCTCAGGAGATACCCAGAACTGCATCACGTATCCGCCGCACAATAACTCAAACGGAAAGATGACCAGCCAGCAAAGGGCATAATTCCATGCCATAGCAAACCCCCAGGCCGGATCGATAAATCTAGCTGAAAACACTGCGATAGATCCTAGTTATCAGTACGGCATGCGCAGAGACGCAAGCTACCTTGAACAGGAAACAGGGTTGCCAACTCTCCCATGGCATTCATCGTACAGAATATCATCAACCCGATCAGGCAAAAATCCAAGACCACTGCCCCCGGTCCACCCGTCTTCAACGCATCTCCGCTCCCGATGAACAACCCACATCCAATACTTCCGCCAATGGCAATCATGGAGAGATGGCGTGTACTCAGCTTGCGATTCAAGCGAGTGAGATCTCCCGCTTCCCGTACTAAATCTGCATCCCCCAGCGCAAACTCATGGCCCTCATCATTCGCTTTGCGCTGAAAGGAATGCACGACACGTGTCCACATATCACGCTCTTTAACTGGTTGTACTTCAACCGCTTCCCCGAGTGGTTCTTTCAGATCTTTGCTTGGGATCTCGGTAGACGTCATGCTGAAGTGGTGGAAGTAGATGACGGTGCAAGGGAAAAACAGCGGATATATGTTCAGAGTGCGCGGATCTAGATTGGCGTCATGGATTGAGCTGCGGGCAAGTCAACGCATATGAAATATTGATTCCAGCAGCAAATTGTTGGTCTTAAAGTGCCTCATGGTCTGAGCGATAGCCGACTGAGACAAGGAATGGCACCAATCAGCTCAGATCACAGATCTGATCAATGCCTCGAGGGTTTTTCACAAGAAGGAAGATATAGGATATGTAGGCGAAGTAGATTGCAGTAACAGCTATAGAAACGCGATAATTTTTGCAGAGAGAACTGCCCGGCCCTTTGATCTATCTTCTAAACGATTTCATAAAGCCGGATCGTTTCTTAACCGAGACCCATTCATTTTCCCCTAGTTGTTAGTTGTAACTATATGATGTATACCAGTGTGGTCTTTTGCTTTTGTAGCCTTAGAAAGTTTGAAGCCTTCAAATGCCTTGAGATACCTGGCTTGTCCAAATTTCTGCTTCAATGATTCGTTCGCAGCTATTCGTGAGTTATAACAAGCAGGGAATAGTACATTTAACCATCCTGAGGCTTCTGGTTTTAATGATCTCATGTGTTCTTTTAATAGATCCCCATGCTGTGGTGTTAGTGTGTTGCAACTGAACGTCCTTGGGCGTACTCACTTTCGGAAAGCTTTCCTCTGACCGCAGGTCCAAAATTCCCGGACAACAAGTAGACATAATGCAGAGATGCCAAGAATACAATAAGGGTTGTAGAGAAGAGAAGCCAGTTCGAGAGGACGACTGGGCTTTGGGCCCATCCAAAGAGCTTTTCGTAGGCCGTTTTTGGGAGGGGCTGCTTGCTTACAACTGGATGTGCGAATCCCCAAATGCGCGACACACTTTCGGTCAGGCGGAGAGAGGCAAGACTAGCAATTGCTTTTGCGTTCGACTGCGCCAGGCCAACATTGAGTTTGTTCACGAGGGTTGGGAACATGTCCATGATTGTGTCGGAATTGAAGCTGTGTAATGAGATATATAGCGGAGTCGGGAGGTCAATGTTTCACACTGGCCAGTGTGAGTCTGATGAGCCCATTGTCGGTTGTCTCGATAGCGCAAACGAGACATGTGCACCCAATCCATAGTACTGCGCATAGCCGGTTAAGTCGGGCGCCTAATTCATGGAGACACAGCCTGCGGCTAAAGACGATGGGTGGTAGGCTTACAATGACGAATCACGTTTGAGATTTTTGCGTGATCTCTATGCCTCAGCCACAAACCTTATTTGGGCGCAATTAACTGCGCCCCGTTCGCGATTCCCGAGGCTATGAAAAGCATCGCTATTAACCTCATCGGCTTCGCAGTTATCGAGAGATAAATATCTGGGATCGTGGAGCAATTTCCAATACCAATATTCCGCAAGACTGAAAAATGCTAAGTGAGAGTTCTGAACATTATGAGAGTTCATCCAACGTGATCGCCTTATACAGAAGAGTCCCTAACGATCAGAAGGGCCTCGAGGAGTTTGAGATCGATCTCGAAGGAAGTCACAGACAGTACATAAGCTCCTTTTTTGGCCGACGTCGACCGAAAGCTTCACCACGAATACGGGCAATTGCTACAGAAATCTGCCTGGTCAGCACTATTTTCATCCTTCCCAACGCCGCTGCCGCCACAATGGCCTACTTCTACGTTTTCTCTCAACTTGATCCGACATCTCAGATTTCTGCAGCCCTACACGCCACCCGGGTATCTTGGCTCGTTTTCCAGATCGCTCTCCCCCTGGTCTGCATTTGCGCCTCGCTAGCCAACCTTCTGCTTCTCATCGTGGGCGTCAAGTACATCGCGCGTTCGGTTCTGTTGATGTTTTTGGCTCTCATTGTGGCATGCATCCCACTTTGGTGTCCATATGTAGTAGAGGCAGCGATGAGGTTGGAACTATGGAACAACGTGTGCAATGGATATGACGCCAATATCTTCGTCCAGGCAGTCCACTATAACAGCGCGGGTTTCAGTTACGCTCAATTCCCCGACACGATGATGGCGGGTGCCAAATGGCAAATCTATCAAAACGTTCAAGGAATTTATGAGTTTGGACCGGTCGATGGTGCTTCATCAGAGATTACCTACAATTTTCGCAATGATACATACATTCTCCAGCAAGGCCAGGGAACAGGAAACGGTCATCTCACGGACGATGATAGTCCACTGTCGTTTCCCGCATTTGGTTTATATTCCAATGGAAGTTGGATAAGGTCCTGTTCTGCTCCAGCCGTCAATCTTTACAACAATGCCACTGGAAATATCGTTGTTAAAACTGGATTGAGCGCATATACGGATTGCTCCAAAATGGAAATTTGCGCAATGACTGGTGGAGGATTAGAGGGCGTTCTTCTGGCAGTTGGGAGGATCTTGATCGCATTGGAACAGGCTGCTCAGTGCTGCACAAGAACCAAATACAGCTAATATTGGGGGCCATAAGGAGGGAATTAGAAGGAGTAACAAGTCAAGGGGATAGAGAGAGGAAAACCGGTATAACGATCTCAATAGAGGTATTAATCTAACATCATATTGGAATATAAAACGAAAATGAGAAAATTCCTATGCGTTTTAGTACTAGTAGTTGCTTCTGGCCATGGACTTCCTCCCAAATCCTCGTCGTGAGATGAAACGCGCCTTGTTGTGGAGAAGCAAGCAAAATGCGCGATTTAAGCCGAGATATTTTAGGTTATAGCATTTCAAAGTGCCTCACTAAGCTCTTACTCTGGCTATCTACTTGCTGAACCACGACGATAAATAGCAACCCCATCCAAAAAGAAACAAGAATGCGAATACATCTGACCAAAATTTGCAGCAAAGCTCGTCATCTCAACGAGACCTCAAAAATGAATCTGCAAACCAATCCCGATTCCAACGCCACCAACAATAGCCACAGCCCATGCCCATCTGAACATAGTAATATCCATATTCTTGGACGCCGAGGAACTCGGAGTCGCGACAGATGTCAAGATACTTTGCGTTGACGAGCTTCCGTAGTTGCTTGTTGTAAAGTAAGTCGTGGAGATACCGGTAGTGTAAGAACTGTTGACCTTGGGATAGACGTATGAGATGGTAGTCAAGCCATTGTAACCGGGGGTCGGGGGGATTCCGACCGGAGTAGGTTGTGGAACCTTGGAAATATATGCGGTTCCGGGGGTTGAGTAAGGACTGGGGACGGCATAAGACGGTGTTTCATAAGATGTGCTTGGAACAGGGGTGTAGGCAGTTGGGTAGGTTTCATGGCCGTAAGATTGACTTTCTGGATACAAGGTGTAGCCCGCGGCTTTGGGAACGGTAGGAGTGCTGTAGTATCCGCCAGATGGAACATATCCTCCTTGATTGACAGGTGCGCTCGAGGGACCATATACGGGATACCCGGTGTCGCCGTACCCATGTTGAGGATATTCCACAGGTTCTTCGTTGCAGGTGGCGCAGGCTTCAATGCCGGTCGCCGTTGCGAGAAGGAGGAGAACGAGTGACCGAGTTTTCATTGCGACGAACGAGAACGCGCGTGCAGAATGAAGATGTGTGATGAAGAGAGTGTATACGAGTCAGATGGGAGCAAGCAGAAAGCAGGGGATCCTGTTTATATCAGGAACTATTAGACTTTTTGCCTTACTCATCGTGCATGTGGTCTTAAATTATTTCCAAGCGCTTGGCCGGTACCCTTGACCAGTCAACCAAATTAATCTTCATCTTTGGTACGCGATACATTATCAAGCAACAGGACAAGGTAATGTTAAGCAATGCATTCCTATTCCCCCTAAATACTAATCAGATAGGTTTCTGACTGACTCTATCTTGTGATTTGATGCAAAATCATAACCCCGTCCGGATGGGACATACACATAATTCGAAAGATGCATGTCACATCCCCCGACGAAGTAGAAACACCCTAGTTCCAATATTTTTAAACTTCATCTCAAATCCCGCAAGTCCACCGCTCCAGCGTACGCCACACAAAGGTCTTCAAACATACATTTTATATACGAATGGTTTAATCAAACCCAACACCTCTCTTCCACATATCAGCCCCTCCTGAACCACTGCTTGGAGGCGGTCTCGGAGCAGGTGATTCTGGGCGACCGTACTGGTTGCTATAACCCTCATACTCTCTTGGGCCGCGTACTGGCGCTGGGCCTCGAGCTGGCGAGGGCCCTCGAGGCGAGTTTGAGTAGTCGCGGCTCCGGGCGTATGGTTGAACAAAATTTCCAGCAGCCATGTTCGGGCTGTCATTGACGGATGTGGGAACCGCTGCAAAGGGTTGCTGAGGAGTCATCGGCCGACCGAATGGAGCACCTGACTGCTGCGACATTGGTCTGAAACGTCCGTACTGTTCTTCAGGTGACTGTGCGCCTTCTCGTAATCGTCCGTCCGAACCCCACTCCTTTTCCTTGCCGTCGCCCTTTAGATTGGCGGCCAGGGCATCCAGCTCGGTGCTTGATTCCTTGGCATTACGGATGAAGCTCGATCGATCGTCACGCATGACTTGGTAACGTGTCTCTGGGTTCTTCGAGAACAAGGCGTAGCAAACTGAAACGATGACCAGGATGAGTAGAACTAAAGCGAACACGGCATTGACAACGAACCAGACCACGCCAAGGATACCGTTGGCAAGCCCTGGTAGACCGAAAACGTCGGAGAAAAAGATCATGAGAAGCATATTGAATGCGTTGATGGAGGCGATGGAAATGGCGAAGCCGTTGGTTTGCTTGTTCATGTAAGGACGGATCCAGCACATGAAGCCAAGGAAAACGATTTCGACCACGAAAACTGCGATGACCTGTAATTAGTGAAGAACAGGAATGAATGTACCATAGCAGTGCCGACGGGTTGCATGAAAGCGATAAGAGCCCCCTTGACTACCGCATAAACAAGCAAAGGCGCGATGTAGTAGTAGGCATCTGCTCTGAATTGAACGTACAAGAAACCCCATCTGTTGAGTTGCTGAGGATCCGAGTACAGAATTGAGGCTGCACTTTGGTGCAGCGAGATTGACCGACGGGCTAGCCGAATAACGCGATAGGCAGCATAGGAAAGAAGGGCAGTCATTGTGATGAACATCAGGATAGCGTTTACAACCGCGCCGACCGAATCGCGTTTCACAAGTTCCCAAAGGCACAAGAGCGACATTTGAGTATATCCAACGAGGACGAGGCGAAACATGATTCCTTTGAGTACAGTTCTCCATCCCTGTCGAAACTCGTACAAGCGATCTTTCTGCATCCACTTCATCCTTTGGCAGAGCGCTACAATACCTCGGAAGGCAAGAACCTGAGATTAGCCTAGTAAAAGAAGAGGATACCCCTAAAGCAGATCCAACTACCAGGACAATGAAGAACGAATATCCAGTCATGAAAAGATTGGTCTGCTCAATGTCCGCTCTGTAGGCAACCCGTTGGATACCTTTCAAAGTAATGGCAGAATCGGCTGCAGTAGTGTCACTTTGTCGCTTCATAAAGCTGACGAGAGTGGTCGGATGCATTCGTCGTAGATGTTCTAAAGATCGCTGTGCAAGACTTGGAAGCAACCCACGCTTCTCCACGATGACGTTTGTTCCGACAGGTTGAAGCAGCAATGTTGACGGTGTTCCGCCGGTCGACTTGATATACCAAGTGAAGATAGTTTGCATGAACGTCAACTTGATGATTCCCATTGCCCACTGGAAGTTCTGAGCCCAGGCGGCCACAATAGGAGGAAGTTGGACGCTGACCATTCCGGCAATGGCCACTGCTTGGAAGTAACCAAACAAAAGAACCGCGGCACAGGAGACGTGGGCAGCTGTATTGGTGTGACCAAGTCCACTGGCAACAGCACTGCTCAGCAGGGCGCCACCAGCGATGATGGCAGTGACCCACCCGACGACCTTCTGGTCTACCGTCTTGCCATTGTATAAGAATGCTTCGACACAACCTAGAGGGTTGCCATTGGTATCATTGATCCAGATCTTGGCGATTCCGTCAATGTCAGGAATTTGATAGGCGATTCCAGGGATTTCGTTTGAGACAGAAGCAGGTACGTCGACATTTGAGTTGATGTTGACACTTCCAACGGATACGGGACAGAGACTCGTAAGTCCAAGCGAACAGCCGTCGACTTTCTCACTGACGACCAACATTCCATAAGCGAAGACCTGAATTGTAACTAGTCCGATTAGAAGGATATGGAGAACGTGAGTACCAGTAACGTTGCCACTGATGGTCGACACCCCGTCGATATTGAATGCAAAACTGTTGTTGTCGGGAGTATAGAGAACATCAAACGTTGTTGCGCCAATTCCACTATTGTCCATACATGTAGCGAGGGAGTTTGAGCCGATCTGTCGAATGGCTTCGACGGACTGTAAAAATAATAGAGAAGCGATCGAGAAGAGGATAAATATGGAGGAGAAGCGAGACATGTTGTATGTCCGGTTGGGCAGAGAAAAGCGCATCGCCCCTTGGAGGATTCAAGGTGTGTGTATGTGTGTCTGTATGTATGTTGTTGGGTTGAGGAATGTAGCCCGAGATCGGGGCACTCGACTCAAAGCGAGTGGACGGGAAAGCAGAGGCTCGCGGAAGAGATCTCTTTGCTGAACGAAAGACGTGAGGGCGACGGAGAGGAAAGGACGCGGGCGACGGAGGCTGGCGGCAAAGGTGGTCGATGTCGGGTTGGGTTGGGTATATGGCCTCCTTTTCTTTGCAGGCGAGCGGCGAGGGCGGGCTGGAATTATTGTGTGTGCGAGGCGAAGCAGGGTTTCGTTACAGTATTATTACATTGTGTAAAGTTGGAATGAGCCCGGCGGCCCGAGTACAGGCTCCTTTGCCAAGCCCCAGTCTTCCATTCTCGCGTTCCCGTTGGTGGAAAACACACTCATTACATCAGCCCACTGTCCAGAACTTCACAAATCAGGAAACCGAAACTCGTTTCCTATAAGCTGCCAATTAATTTGAGTGGTGGCTAATTATAGCCTCGCACACGGTCATTTACCCCAACTTTAAAGCATGTAATTTGAGCCTTGCTGCTGCAGGGGCTCCCAGCGGATAAAGGCCGCATGGGCCGAGTTTCATGATGAAACGGATGTATCTCTCAGTCTCGGCAACCTTGTTGTCTTATTGTAAGGAGCAGCACTTGATACAATTCGCCAAAACACTGGAATAAACACTTGATAGATTCCTTTGGGAGGATTATTCGGTTGTTACACCTACATATGTGACACACGCGTCCGGAAACGGAGTTCCTTAAACTCATGGGACCCGGCTATGTGCATCTCGCTTCTTGGCAACCGAAAGCGATATCCAGCCTTCACGTTCGGCGTAACCGGCAATTGAAAGCTTCGATTTGCTGAAACGACAGATAAAGCGAAGAGGAATTCCGTTCATATTGACAAATATCAGAATATCGCGCGGCATCAAATGCTATCAGAGTGAAATGGTCCCCAAGTGGCCTTTCCTGAGCAGAGCGCGGTCGTGCGCTCAGATCAGCATCTCGAAGTGACACGTGTTTCGGACCCTGTAGAGATACGCTAAGCTCCGACGGGAAGGATTCACAGCACGGTCAAAAAAGCTTCCGAAATCACTTGTAGATGTGAAATGAAAGGATGAAGCTGGTTCGTCTGCGCGCATTGAGTGATTTGCAAGCGTGAAGTCTTCCCTTTCCCGGGCTTGGCACTCGAAATGAAGGATCTGCCCACCGCTTAAACACTCGTTCCTGACTGCTTAATACTTAACGCGCAGCATGTAATTCTCACGGTAAATTAAAATCCTTACCGTTATAATTACCGAGGATTGTGTCAAGGCCCCATCTGATGGGCTATATCCCATTCCAGCTGAAGTGACGTTCCCGCCGGTCAATCTCGCAACTCTCAGCAACCAACGGTCAATCAATCAACCAAAGACCATCATCGTTTGATGTGCGCGCGATTGATCGTCGACATGGCAAAATTCTTCAGGCGAGATGAACGGGCGATGGATGAGACCTTGTTTGTTCATATCAACACGCTTCAATGAAACTGTTGCCGACGTCGGCAATATCTCTCAGCATCGTCTTGTGGAATGTATGGCTCTTACCTGCGCCAATTACATCTCTTCCCAAGCAGCGCGCCCAGCATATTTCGCCCCTCTTGGCAGGCCATGATATCGTCTTGCTGAATGAAGCGTTTACGCACAAGGATACTCTGAGAAAGCACGCCGGGTACAATTACTCCGTCACGTTTGACGGCAAAAACTTTTGGCCGTGGAGTTTAAGACCCGTTGACTCGGGCTTGATGATATTGAGTAAATATCCCTTCGACAAGGTCGCCAAGGAGATGTACCATGCGAGAGGAGGGAGCGACAAATATGCTTCCAAGGGCGTTATCATGGTCAGGGTTACTGTTGCGGGAGAGGAGGTAGATGTCTATGCCACGCATATGCAATCTGAGCGTTCCTCGAAACGAAAAGCGACACGAGAAAAACAAGTCGTCCAACTGGCCAAGTTCATCAATCTCCATTCCGGCACAGACACTTCCACACCCAACAGTTCCGCCCAGGACACCGGGCGAAGGGTTATTCTCGCAGGAGATATGAACATGGGACCTCTCACCAACATCGCACTCTACGATTGGTGCTATCAAAACGAGGACGACAAAATAACCCGAACAAAGGCTTATACCCATCTTAAAGAACTAGCCAATCTTCAGGACGCAGTGTACGATAACGCATATTGGCAACAAGATATCAATCGCTTTTTAGTTCGCCATGTGGGAGGCGTTGTCAAGAATATCCGGAAACCCACTGCTGTAATAAATGGAAAGGATACAGAATTGTCAGATTCAGAGAGATACGCCTTTGAGGCTGTTATTGGCACATCATAGCGAGTTTTGGTTAGTGGATTTTTTGTAAGAACAGGGAGATGTAACGAAATTGAAGTATTGCGATGCGAAAAAAGTTAATCCTGTCCCATCCCGCTTTGCTCCGCCTCCAACGCAATTGCGCGCTGCTTTTGCGCCGATGAACCTTCCTGTAATATACCAACATGACTGAGAATCCCACCACGGCGACAGGCGAAGGTCGCTCTTCAACCGAGAAGCCAAACAACGATACTATGATCACGGTCGCAACGTCAACTACCGTTGATGAGGCTCAATCTGGCAACGTGCCTCTCCAACCTCCTCCACCACCACACTGGTGGAGACGGATTTCTGAAGACCTTCATTACGTCCCACAAGAGCAGGCCAAGATCGAAAAGAGACGGATGGAATACAGACTTGCCATCGAACAGAATAACCTCCTTACAGGTCTTTATTCCCGTCCATACCATTTCTAACGCAATAGAAACACTCCAATACCGCAATAACGACAGTTTAATCGCCGCGATTGATTTCGTATCGGCATGTAACCTTCGTGAAAGAGAACCTCCCAATGAAACCTTCCTGCACAGCATCGAAGATGAGGTCCCTGACGATACTGCAAGCTACAACCTCGCAACTTTGACAATCAGACTCTATCGCCGAACCCTCCACAGTCCTTATTCCGATAACCACAAACGTAAAATCCTCGATAATCATCTCGTGTGGCTTCTATGTCGGACTCTCAAACCTGACCTGCCAACTGAATTGCCTGGGCTATGGCCGACTTCAGATAGCAAGTGGGATGATTTATGGGATGTCACGCCCCTTGCCAAACATATTGGACGATGGGCCCCTATGGCTTCGCAATATTCGACCACGCATATGGGACAATGGATCATGGAGTGTGAGCG
>Ga0302179_10001069_pt1 | contig 17064 bp, 22 predicted proteins | sample I_Palsa_E3_1_FD_198788 | JGI IMG/M metagenome (GOLD analysis project Ga0302179, IMG submission 198788) | Peat permafrost microbial communities from Stordalen Mire near Abisko, Sweden - I_Palsa_E3_1 | ecosystem: Environmental > Terrestrial > Soil > Palsa > Peat permafrost | place: Sweden...
GATTTTCGGGCCGACGATTATACTCGATGCCATGGCTCTGGAAAGGAAATTACTGGAGAATACAGAAAAGGAGGCGGAATCAAAGGAAACTGTAAGGAAAGCAACAGATCCAAGAAGTCGATAGCACGGATATGCATATATATTTATACCATATCGATATTAAATACTCGCGCTAGCCCCGAACTAACAAAATCATGCTTAAACCTCCCATCCGTACACCCAGATAACTCCAGTCCATGACAACTATTTAAAAGAAACTATTGATTTAATTTACTCATTCCCACCGCGCTAGCAACACCGATTCCAAATAACACCCCCCATTCCATCCCCTTTAGACCCAGGGTCTTCCATCTCTTGGCGACGGTCGTATCCTCCACATCCCGCTTTCGCTTTCCTAGCGCAGTGGTACTCTCAGACTGAATCCGAGCACGTTCTTCCGCTTCCCATTTCTGCGACACCTTTTCCAACTCTGACTGTAACTTATCGAGACGTTTCATCGCGAGATCATGTTTCTTTCTTAACTCTGTGAGGGCAGCGTTTTTCTCAGCGAGTTGGGTTTGAGTTTCTTGCGCTCGCCGGCGGAGATACGCAACGGATGATTCTGAGGTCTTTGTGTTATTCGACTTGGAAGAGGGACGGATTTCGGTGATGGCTGGAATTGCGCTTCCTACATTGGTGCCAACTGTGGTGGTATCGTCTTGTTTTGGAGGTACTTTAAGCGAGATTGAGGGGGTTCGGCTGGGAGGACGGATCCCTGCGTAAAGGGATGTGGACGTCGACTTCGACTCGTTAACAGGATCGTAATAGCCTCTGGAATCCTGACGAGGGTCATAGTGATTCCCATCCACTTCATGACCATAATAAATATCCTTATCCTGGTCAACATCATACATTTCATAGACCGGTTCGGGAGGGAGCACAAGCTTCTCCAATACGGGTGACTCAGCGCCGTTCTCACCACCGTCCTGCTCATCAGCAGCTGCTTGCTCCTCTTCTTTAACCATCGCCAAGTCCTCGAGATCCTCTGATCTGCCCATAACGCTCGCTTCAAGAGCATCTTCAAGTTTAGTGAACAGATCGGCGCTGCGTTGCGTGAGGATAGCGACGTCTCGTTCAATAGACGTTGACAGAGCGTTGAAACGTGTTGTCTTGCTGTTCCGGAGACGGTCAATCTTGAGACGGATCGCGGCTGTCAAATCCATCGTTGAATTGCTTCAAGTTGGGCGATGAGGGTCGTTTGTTGGGTCTTCGGGCGAGTGAGCGGCTAATGGACGGACGGCAAAGGTGAGACAGTTAGGGATGGTGATCGACGCACGGTTCGTCACTTTAATATAAGCTCCTGCACGCTTATTTACTCATGTAAAGCGAAAAGCAAAGTGAAATCGTCAGTACGCTATCTCACCACGGAAAGCTCTCAATTTACGAGCCAAAGAGAAAGGACGCATAGAGCTCCAATTAATGACTTGACGTATTACATTATTTTCTCAAATGTCCCAGTATACCCTTTATTTCCCACGAGTCGTTTATGCTATGCCCTATTATTTACAGATTGTTCATTACATTAATCCACCACGATCCGTCTCCCCGATCTATTTCGCGGAATACCTCCCTCGGACGAAGCCGATTGTCGTCTTCTTTCCGCCCGTGATGCTTTTTCAATGCTTTCCATGATTTGTACACAACTTCGTGCATCCCAAGAACATATATGAATTGGCTGTGTTGAGATGAGATCTTTCGCCCCAGATAGATATGCTCGTATCGTAAGTTCATACTCTATTGAATACAGAATCGAGTTTGTGGTGAATCCCATTGGTAAGGGCGAACTTAGTTGAGATGAATCGACGATACCGACTTTGATCTCTTGGATCGCTTTGCAGGGGAACTGGGTGCGGATCTCGCGCGCGATACCGGTACTCTTCAAATTAGATATCTATTTAGAGGGGGACAAATACGTCTAGTTTTACGCCCGCACAGTCTAATTCGTTGCGCAGAATTCGTTTCCGTTTGGTGATGGGCTCACACCCGTGAGACGGCTTGAATGATAAAACTTCCTCAATAGATATCTCCCCGATAAGCTTCGATGGGATAGGAGGGTAATACCTGTAGCCTACTCACCCGTATCTTCTTCGCCTTCGGATAATCAGGATTAGGCGATATATTCACGAGGACATTAATAGGATCAAGAGGCCCCACACACGTAACCGGCAACGCAACCGTCATCCTAGCAACATGATCCAGTCCCATTACCTCATCCATCCTGGGGACCTGGAAAATATCCCACGTCGACAAATTATCGAATCGTTCAATATTAATCGGCGCAGAGACTCTCACCGCCGCCATCTGCGCCTGATGCAATGTCCCTATCAACTGACTACCACGCATCAGAACGCTGCTCAATCCAAAGGGATATACTATGATGTCTCGCAAATGCCGCCGGGGAGAAGAAGGGAAGCTGCCGGCAGTTCTTCGTATGCAGAGGGTATTTCAATGATGAATGGTAAATCCAAGGACGTGACTTTTTCGTAGAGTTCTCCAATCCGGGCTTGGAAAAGCATTACTTCCTTGCCTATGACTCTGTGATTGACGAATTTCGAGGCAGTCAGACCGAGGGGTGCTCCGGCTTTTGAAGGTGCGAGGATTTTCTCGTATTGGTTTAGGGAAATGGAGACGTAGGAGACTTCAATGGGTTTAAGACCATTGGATCGTAACTCGACTGTCCCGACCAGTCTAGGTCTGCAATCACAATGTTAGTGAACGCAATATGACGGCAATGGGGAGTGAGTGAGTACCGTGTAGCAGGAACACCAGGATAGCCAAAAACATAGTCAACATGCGGCGGTGCCTTAATCGCGATCTTCCCCAGAGTTAGCCTTCATATTTGAGTAAGGATAGGTTGCACGATGTAGAAGGCAATACCTGTTGGCTAGGTTTCATCTTTGACTATGCAAAGGTACACAAGAAAGCGCGCGTGTAAAGAGCCAGCATTAAAAACACGACGAATAAAAAAGGCCGCGAGAACCAGCTTGGCAGCACAGCCAGGCGCGTTGAGCCTCGATTCCACGAAGCCTTGGCTGGTTAATCTCTGCAATCAACGCAGTGAGCCAGAAGGTCACGAAACTTAGAGTGCACGACCCAACAGCAAATAGATTTGTCTTTAGTGAGAAGAATTAGGGCTGTAAATATTGGTGACGTCTTTTAAGTTTCAGAGGTCCGTGCGCGTCTTTAGTCACGGGACACGTGATGAGGCTGTTGCGTTGCCAGAATAGTGGGCCCCAGCGCGCATACCTCAGCGCATCATACCTGAACATGTCGCTTGGAATCGGACTTGCACAGTAAGACATTCGTCGATGTCTTCGGAAACACTTGAACTCATCGAAAGTCTCACTGCGAAGCTGCGCAAGGAGTTTGATGAACGTATCTTCACTCGACTAGGAGTTCGCGTAATTGATGATCAGGGACCAAGGAGCTTGAGCAGGAACGAGATGGCTGGAAGACAAAGTTCGAAGAACAGCAGAAGAAATTACAAGCCTTGGAGAGATTTCAACAGGCTGTAGAAGTTCAGGTATGTTATGTTTACATATCTACTGAGAGTATCAAGGCAAAAGATCTACTTGACAAGAATGCGGATTCTCGTCCGATAGCAAGTGGCGCGAAGCAAGTCAAGCTCGAATCGTCGCGAGAGTCTCCTCCTTCGACCGTATCGTAGAATGCTTAAGTGAGTGTAGTTGATGTTAGGTCTGCTTCTTCAACGGAACAATATGCACGAACAAAGAAATTAGAAAAGAACTACGAAACTCTGAGACGGAAATATGCTGGTCTGGACAACTTATACAAGGAAGCAAAACGTCAGAATGCATTCCTGAAATCAGAGCTTGAAAAGAAATCAGAACAGTGGAGAGAATGGCATAAATGGTGGTCTCGTCAAAAACGAGCCCTTAAACCAAGAGCGTCTGAATCACCAGTCAGGACATTGACGAGCCTCAGATCGAAAGCTTCGAATCGAGATTCAACGACTCTTACAGCGGACGGGAAGGGAATTAATGCTGCCGAGGGTTCGAAAATGGATACGGAATCGATTACGGAAGATGAGATTGATGAGTCGGAGCTATTCCGGACTACTTTCAGTCCTGATACTGTAGCTGCCAGACGGGAGACACAGACCACACCTTCCAAGTCGCATAGAAGGAGAAGCCATCCGGAAGACACGGTTCAAGCTGCCGAACAACGGTCACAGATCAAGCAAGATCTTCAGATATCTCCCGCAGACAGAAATGTCAAAATTGAAGACCACTCCCCGGAAGCCTCCCGAGTTACGACGGTAATCGAAAACGGTCGCGCATCCTCTCGTAAGCGCGAGGTTATCGAGATCCTTGAGAGTCCTGAAATCGCGGTCTCTCGAATCGGACGTATACCTGATATGACTCGCCCTATTACACCTATCAGTCTCCCACCTTCGGTGCGACCTCAGTCAGCTCCTGTTCAAAACACACGTAAATCAAGATTATCCACTCCCCTGTCAACCAGTCCCTCGGTTGGGAATAAGAAGAAAGTGAAGGAGTATCCGAATATGAAGTATTGGACAGAGGATGGGACGGATGGAGTTAACCCGAGGCCGCCTTCACCTGTGGAAGAGGATGACGGTGGTCTTCTTGTGTCACTTTTGAGGGGCCAGCCTCCGCCACGGCCGGGTACAGCTAGTCCTTTGGCTCAAGCAGGACAGAGACTCAGAGCATCGACGCCAGAAACGAAGGCCAAAACGGCGCGAGTACGGGAGTTAAGTGAGGTTGATAGTGATAGCGCAAGTGGACGCGAATCCACTGATGCAGAGAGAGAATCGAAACGACATAAGGGAATTCAGACTCCATCTGAGAGTAAATTACGCAGACAAATTCTTAGTCCCGATCTCGCATCTAGGAATAAGGGGCGAGGTCGATATGCTGCTTCAGTAATGAAGAACGATGATGCTCCTAGGCTTGGAGCATTTACGATTGATCCCACGAAAAATCATGGTGTGTCTCATCCTTTTGCAGAAGTCGTTAGGGGGAAAGATGCTCGCAGGAGCTTGACTGGCTCATCCTGTCCGGATTGTGACAGGGTATACTATCCGACCTTTCTAACTCTTCTGACCAATAGTTTTATAAATTGGCTGGACGAGCAGGAGAACAGGATCCTCATAAGTGTCCACATGATCGCAACCCAATGATTCAACAAGTTTCGAAGCATCGACAAATCTGGGCTCCGAGTGAGAAACCACCTGGATTTTGGAATTCACACTTCCCAACCGAGGAAGAGGCTCAAAAGTACCGGGAGGAAGGAGAGAGAAGGCAAGCAGAGATGACTAGACAGGTAGCTGAAGAAGCAGCCCGAGGAGACGGGAGATGGATCAAGAGAGATACTTGATGCCGCGAGGGATACCGGATACTACGGAGTTTGGGACACTACGATTATGCATGGCGGAGGATAGGATTTTCTGGTTGAAGATTTGATTGCATGATTTCATACTGCTATAACACAAATACGCGATACAAAGTACTGGCAACCCTCTCTGTGCTCATTCCCTGTTTTCTTAATTTCCACCCGATTATACCCTTATGTGAGTAACGGGCATCTCTACTCTTCCTCATCATCTTCCTTAACTTCGACCGCGCGACTCTTCCTGTTCACGAAGTCTCCGTAGATCACTCCACGGCCTTCGTAGTTCTCACCTCCTGGACCCGAGATGGGTTCAATGCCCAGCTCCTTCAATCTCTCATTGGTAGCCTCCTGCCATTCTCGGGTCATTGTTCTTGGTGGGGGAGGTGTAACTACCCATCAGCATTTGGCACAAAGGAAGCATACTGAATTGACGTAGTCCCCAGAAGAGAGTGAAGGAGACGGCGACGCAGGTGGCCAGCCCTCCCAAGATCTGCCATCCATCCTTGATTTTCTCTGCCCGTGGACCGTGTGGACCGAAATTGATATAGTACACTATCCATCAGTCAATCCATCGCCAAACGCTGTCCGAATGCAATTGTCGGCGGTGCAATTGTCGGACGAAAGATAGGGAGCATACATGCTTTCCTTTCCTCGGTGGTCATGGTGTACCATGGCTCCTTCTCTCTCTCATGCAAAGCCTTGAAAATATCCAATTGCTGCTGGGCGGTGAGATCGAGCCAGCGCTTGTCGATGTCGATGAGTGTTGGCGTGGAGATGGGTGTTCCTGGAGTGATCAAGGGCCCGTCGGATGCGTTGGCGGTGGCAGCCACGGCCATCGACCGACACCCGAAACGAGCGTTGATGTTTGCAGCGGCGGCCTGTCGGGAGCAGGCGAGCAGGTGCTGGGGACGGGATGCTTGGAGCAGCGGACGGGGGGCTAGCAGACGGGATGCATGGAGCGAGGAGCGCAGCATCGTGTGTTGGCTGCGACGGCGGACGATGGATGCAATCTGTCCTTCTCAAACGATTGTGTGGTCGTCGTCCGTACTGGCGGGAATCGGTGCTGCTTGAAAATTGAGCAAGGGCTTTTGCAAGGGTTTCTTGATGATGTAACAATGACCAATTCGGAAGTCTGTTATGTTGGCGGGACCACCTCCCAACTCGGGAAGGTATTCCAATCACCACAACGATAGAGTATTGAAGCCTGATGTGACTAGCGCTCTTCAATAAACAGATGATTTTAGAACCATTCGATGTTCGAACTATTCTGAATGCAAGACCTCCCAAATGCTATTTATTTATTTTTACATCCATGTATTCCGTCACGTCACGTACCCCGCTGAACAGAATTCGACATCAAAACCAATTTCTTGCCCTTCTTCTTCCGCGATACAGTCCCTTTCGACACATCGGCCTTGTCAGTCTTTAAAATCTCCTCCCAGTTCTGAGCCCACATACCTCCACTCTCGCCCGGCTCGTCATCATCAATAGCAACTTCCTTTGGCGTTGAAGGCACAACGGGAGTCACACTGACTGACGCTACCTTCGGTGTTCCCCAGACAGTCCTAGCAACGGATGGATCCGCTGAAGGAGGTAATTGAGGAGTAAATGACGGTGAGGCGGCGAGGGGAGCAGGAGAAGCATTTAATCGTGAAGGCGACGTTCCTGATTGTGCACTCGCCACAGCATTCGCAATGACCCATTGTACATCCTCAGAATCCTGACTTCGAGATCCAATAAACATGTCATCATCCGCATAGTTTGTGGTATATCCACGACGACCGAACCTCCGATTTCGTTCCTCTGTTTCCCGTTCTTTCTCCTCTCTAACCAATTTCTCCCGTCGTATTCGTCTCCGCTTCTCGATCTCGGCAGTGAAGGTCGCGAGGACGTCGCCGTCAACCATCTCCGACCAGTCGCATTCAAGGAACGAGACTTGAGTTCCCGCAGGAAGATGGCCGAGATACTTGACTCGTCGTCGAAAGTCATCGTCGATGGTTTGAGGCGATGAAATGTGCTCCACGCGAGCTAGAATGGCCGATGGAAAATTCTCGTACTCGCCGAATGCTCGTCTTAGGATCCGAACATCAAGAGCAGAGAGATAATAATGAGATGCCGACCGGGGTTGGTAGAATAAGTATGGTGTCTCTCGAGGTTGATTGGCGCGGGATGTAGACTGCGAATTTTCATGTGGGATGTCCTCTGGAACGGAATCCAGTGATAACGTTTCTGCTTTGCGAATAGCAGTTGATAATGCCAAGTCTGCCTGGCGAGCGGGACCTTGTCCAATATCCTCATATGACGTCGCAATATCCCGTATTCGTTGAATTGCCTTCTGTGTCCAAAATCCGTCTTCTCCAAATGCAGTTTCATCTTCCTTCTCCATCTGTTCTAATTCGTCGATTTCTCGCTGTGCTTCTGCGTGCATATAATCTGCACTACCCTTCACTATCCATGCATAATGTAATATCTCCGGGACATAGTGCCACGGGACATCTCCCTCGGGAAGGACAGCAACCTGAGACAACGGGATGTAATCATCTCTTGGCAACGCCAAGGTTGTCCCCGGTTTCCGCATAAAGAGTCGCATAGCAACATCAAAGCCTTCCCTGGGCTCACTCGCCACAGCAATATTATTCTCATCTAAGCCATCATCAATAGCATACCATCTCACAGGCTTGATCTCCGAAATCTGAATACTATCCCAACATATAGGACATTTTCGGAATTTGAGACTCGCCCCACGTAACCCCGTCGCAACATCTTCACTCGCGAAGTATCGAATAAAGCAGGGAAGACAGGCGATATGACCACATCTCGTCATTCGGGGTGCAACGGGCGTTTCCGAAAGACAAATTGGACATGCCATCATATGAGTTTGCGGTGATCCTAGGATTTGTAGTATCGATTCCCATGGAATAAGAGCATCTGGATCCATACTCTGGGGACGATAGTCGCCATTTGGACGGACTACGAAACGATGATTCGCTTGGATGAAACGAGCTTTATCTGTCATTAATACAAGCACAATTCGGAAGCACCTGCTGGATGATGACCAGATCCGATCCCATAAGACGGCGTTCGTCGATAATTCGAAGAGTTCGTGAAATAGTGCTGTTCTCTAGGAGCTATAGAGAAATTCAAGAGATGATTCAACGAGATTTGACCTCTCCTGTTCGCAGAACCATACATCGCCTATCCCCGCGTTAACACTCATCACAGGGAAGTGACATACCGTTTCAACGATCGGATCAGCCGTCAGTGCGTCGTCTCCAAGTCTTCCTTTCTTGCCAAATCCACGCTGAGTCTGTGCTCGCTTGTTTTGATTCCCCCGCGGCAGTCCCTTGGTCTTGGGCGGTGGTCGTGCCGGTGTCTTGTTGGGGATGCTTTGGACAGCGCTGGATGACGGTGCCGGCGAGGGCGACGATGAGCTCGAGAAGACTGCTTGTTTACTTAACGCGGATGATGATGGTTGTCCTCCTGTTCCTGGAGCAAAGGGACTGGCGTTGGGCCTCAAGGCCATCGAGGCACGCAACGGACAAGGTCGATGACTCGAGTCTGGATGAGCAATAATACGTGAGGAGTTTGCACCTAACCCGGCGGTAGTTCTCACCTAACCCGGACTAAGTGTGCCGAACAGCCAATTAGGACGAAGATCTCATCACATGGGAAACATCGGAGGATGACAAGAATGTGGCATAAACCTCCAGAAAAACACCTGAACAGCTATTTACTCCTGATATGCATGTGCTCGAGGTGTAAGATCTAAATAGGACCGTTGCGCTGGTTGAAACACTCAGATCCCCCGATCTGATCCGTTCCCGAGCGATTAGAAATCTGAAGATAAAATCGGCTGGATTGAAATTTGAGACTAAAAGCCCATCCATTTCACTCCGCAAAAAGGTGTCTCTCGTCCACGCAGCAAGAGCGGCACCATGCCTCCCTCTGGTCCCAGAATAATACCCGTGCTGCCTCTGTCCAGTGTCCCTCCGTCGCCCAGAAGCGATGTCTCTGCCACCACAGAGCAATCGCGGGACACCGAAACGAGTATCGACGGAGTCATGGCTCGAATGACTCAAGTCTCCATATCTCCTTATGTTCCTGTACAGGTTGATTCTGCTGGTTTGAGGCGATGCTGATGGTAGGGTCGATGGAGTTCGGATCCTAGTAGACCGTTTCCCAAGAGTCGGCGGTGGCATAAGAAACATGCCGCGAGATTAGCAGAGAAGGAAAAAAGTTCGCGGCCAACGACAGCTTCGTCGACTACTTCGGTTATCTCAAAAAATGAGGTTGTCAACCATGTTCCTGCGTCGAATTTCACTGCACCGACATCCCCACAACTCCCTGTCCAGCCTGCATTGCCTCGAATAGACATGTCGCCGAAATCTCCTCCACCAACGTCCTCTTCAACAACCCCAACATCTCCGCAAAGTCCCGCACCACCTCGTCCACCCCCGAAATCCTGGTCCGCTCTCGTCAGTCGGCACACTAAGCCGGCCACAGCCCCTACTGCTCCTCTACAGAAACTGACAAACGGCAAGATGGCTGGCCTCGGCGCTGCATTAACTTCCTTCGACCCATTTTCCACGGCCAGCATGATTGCTCCGGTCATCCGCCCGAGAGGACTCATTAACACTGGCAATCTGTGTTTTATGAATGTCGTCTTACAAGCATTGTTGTTTTGTCCGCCGTTTTATAATTTACTGGATACCATCCGGAGACATGTCGTTCACAAAATCGCCAGCCAGACACCGTTGTTAGATGCATTGTATCCGCTTTCTGAGGGGGAAAAAAACTGATGGTAGAATTGATTTTTTGAGAGAGTTTGAGATTGTGGATCCGTTGTTGGAGGATATTAATCCGAATGGACCGGTGGTGGGCCAGGAACATATCAAGGATTTCGGAGATCCATTTATACCAGAGGGGGTCTACAATGGATGGAAAGGAAACAAGGATTTTGAGATGATGAAGGTTGTTCTTTTTTTTGGTGAGGGATTAATGAGTAGAGAGGACATCAAGAAGATGCGGAAGAGTTTCTGGGGTTACTTTTGAATGCTATTCACGATGAATTCCTGAATGCGTTCAAAACACTACCGGCGGAGAGTCAGCGTTTATTAAATGATCATTACGAAGTGCAAATACGGAATGGAAGAGCAGACGACGACGACGTTCATGTAAGAGTGGACAGCGTCAACAGTGAAGACGGATGGAAAGAAGTGGGTCGTGGCCAAAAAGTCAGCACCACACGAACGGTATATCTTCATACAAACCTCTAGTTGACGATAGCAACTCATTGTGGAATCACCCATCACACGAATATTCACTGGAAATCTGCGGTCCATCCTGCGAAAACCAGGACACAAAGATTCCATCACTTTAGAGCCCTATCGGCCATTACAACTCGACATTCAAGATCCACATATCCGGTCCGTGACAGATGCGCTGAAACATATCACTGCGACGGAGACTATAAATCCTGATTTTGATGGGACTGGCCGCGCGATGACACGACGAAGTTATATTGAGAAACTTCCGCCGATATTGATATTACATCTCAAACGGTTCGTATATGATGGCCATGGGACGAAGAAAGTGTGGAAGAAGATTGCGTATCCATTGGACTTGGAAATCCCACTGGAGGTCCTATCCCCTACCCAACGAGGCTCCGTTCCACCCAAGTTCCAACTCTTCGGAGGTAATCCCCGTTCCCTGTCCTCCTTTTTCCTTTCAAGATGTGCTAAAGACATGTAGTGATATATCATCATGGGACATCAGCGACAGGAGGCCACTACACAGCGGACGTCCTCCTCCAAGACGGCCACACCTGGCTCAATCTAGACGACACAAAACTAAAATGGGTAGACTCCGCCTCCGTCGCCGTCTCCGAGACCGATAATGGCACCTGGGGCGAGACCGACTACGTGAACGGAGACACCCATAGCATGGGCGGATGGAACAATATCAAAAGCAAAGTTGCATATATCTTATTGTACAAGAGACTGCATACTACTTGATTCTTTTATAGTTGATGTACGAAAAGTTGCACGTTGGATGATGAGTCGGGATAGATGTTTTGCGGGTCAGATGGCTTTTTTTGTTGTGTGGATTCGTCGTTCGGGATGTGTTTGGGAGATATGCATTGGCATTGTGCTTTGAGCTGCTGATGCATTGCATGGGATGGGATCATGGAGTTGTCACCGGAAGTTATAGCTTCAAAGATTAAGCTGATAGTGTCTGAATAAGTATGAAAATGGAAGGCGTTCCCCTATCTGAGCTGTGAGTGGTGATCAATCCCTCGGATCCTGGGCTTCGGTCTCGGAGATTTCAATTTAATACAAGTGTACATGTATACCAAGCCTACCTCCGATATACGGCAGCCATGGGAACAGCAGACGGGCAACCCTGCCAACAGCAAAGGCGGCATCTCGTTTCCGAAGGGAAGTTACTCACGTGCTGGTCGATGTCAACAAACCCCGAGCGAGTGAAGTTGTGTGCATTACCTAATTTGGGCGACGTATCCCATTGGAAGTCTGCGTGGCTGAGTGCCCCTCGCCGACGTTTGCGGTGCGGCCATAACAAACATAAACCGGCGCCTTTCGCGCCTCGCTCCTGCAGCAACGGACATCCATCCCGTCGGCCTCGCTCGCACCCTAAACCTCGTCTCTCGAGCAACAGCGTCCGCCTCGCCAAAACTGTACATACATATCAGAAAACGGGGGGCACAACTTTCAGTGTACAAAAACAGCACAATTATTGCACATATTAATTATAAAATTACGCAAGTGCAGCAGACACGATACGATGGTCACAACTCGGAGTCAAAGCGTCAGTCCGCGCAAGAGAAGCGTGCCTGCAAATTACTACAATGCCGACATGGAGGACGAGGGCACACCAACCCCTGTGTCCCCTAGAAAGAGGGCCGTGTCCGCCCGGGCTACAACAGCGTCACCCACCAAAAGCAAAACACCTCGGCGGCGGAAGTCAATGGCTCCAGTAATTGTCAAGGATGAGATTGTCGTCAAGACCGAGGACGAGCCCGCCGGAGAACACATGAACGGCCATGCTGTCGAGAAACGTCCAAAGACGCCCAGGAAGGTGTCTGGTCGAGTCCCGTCCGGCGAGGTCAAGCCCAAGGGAAAAGCAAGTCACAAAGTGGACAATTCAGGCAAATTCGAGTTTGGAGGCACGCCGGGGACATTGGCCATGATGACATTCTTTCCCATTTTGATGTATTATCTGTGGATCTGTTCCACGTTTTATGGAGGCAGCGTGCTGGTGAAGAAGGGCTCAGAAACTTGGCTGGCCTTTGCGGATCGAATGGTGGCCCATATCCTCAAGGTAATGTATGTCTCCGACGTTGCTTATAACAGGGAGCATATCCTACGCTCAATGCATGGATCTTCTACTGGACGTTTATCGTTATTGAGGGAATCTTCTATGTCACCCTTCCTGGAATCCAAGTCAAAGGCAATCCACTGCGACACGACCATAATCGTCGTCTTCCATACCACTGCAACGCACTCTGGTCGTTTTACACTTCCGTCGCGCTTGCTTTGGGCCTCCACTTCTCTGGACTATTCAAATTGACATTCCTGATCGATCATTACGGCTCAATCATGTCTGTTGCAATCCTTTCTGGCTTCATCGTCTCCATCATAATTTACGCCCAGGCACTCATCACCGGCACAGAGCACAAAATAACAGGCCACCCAATCTACGACTTCTTCATGGGTGCTCCCCTGAACCCTCGAATCGGCAAATGGCTGGACCTTAAAATGTTTGCCGAAGTCAGAATCCCGTGGTTTATCCTTTTCTTCACAACGCTCGCAGCGACATTGAGACAGTATGAAACATACGGATATGTCACTCCTCAAATGGGCATCAATCTCCTTGGACACTGGCTCTACACAAATGCTTGTGCAAAAGGTGAAGAATGCATCGTTCCGACTTGGTATTCCTCCCCCATGCCAATGCTAATAACAGGGACATGGCAAACGAGAAATTCGGCTTCATGTTGATCTTTTGGAACATGGCAGGAGTTCCGTTTACGTATGGACACGCAACCTTGTTCCTGGCAAATCACCCCCCCTCGGCATACCGCTGGCCAATCGCCTACAACATCGCAGTGTATGCCCTTCTCCTCGGATCATATTATATCTGGGATACCACAAACAGTCAAAAGAACCGTTTCAGGCAACAAATGAACGGCACTCCTGTCCTGCGAAATGCGTTCCCCCAACTTCCTTGGCAAACAGTCAAGAATCCTCAGATTCTGCATACGAAAGCAGGTCCACTGATGGCCGATGGGTGGTACAAGTATGGGGCTCGTAAAATCCACTATACCATGGATATGGTGATGGCTCTGTGCTGGGGATTGGCTTGTGGCTTCTCCTCGCTCCTGCCGTACTGGTACGTCGTCTGGATCACCATCGTCGTGGTCCAGAGAGCGATCCGAGACGTCAGCCACTGCCGTGCGAAATACGGCGACGAATGGAAGGAATACGAGAAACTGTGTCCGTACATGTTCATTCCTGTAACCTTCCCCTTTCCTCGCCCGTGGCTAATATACAGTACGTATTCTAATCGGATGAAAGGACAGAGGCACGGACTGTGTAACTACAAGAAACTACTACAACAAATTGCTCTAGTAAACTTAATTAATTTTCACCTACAAAGACCCCCTCCGCCATGCCCCTCCAATGCTAATTGACCCTTTATCTTCGTCAGCTTGTACATATATTTATTTATGTAGTATCCATCATTTCAGCATCTACAGGGATTCTTGGAGTAATCCAACGTACAATTTCATCGAAATGGACGTTAAGTGCTTTATTTATATCGCCGTATGCTATTGTCAGTTACAAAGACTAGAGGGGGCTACGAGATTGTAGACATTGACCAAATCGCTTGGGAATCTTTTTACGTCGTAGGATGGGATTTCGAGGGCCAATATAGACTCGTGATGACTTGATTAGATGTCGTCTAATGGGGATGGATACCTTCATGTACCAATATATTTTATCCTCGTCATTGTCGCCGATACTCTTAGGCTCAACGTCTCCAAAGATGTTAATAACCCCCTTTACCGTCTCCGCGACATCTGCTGTTAGATAGACAGTTTAAGAAAGTACCTCGACTTCGAATGAGATGTTCAATCCCATAACATCCTTCACCAGTACCTATCAGTATGACATTCACCGCCTCCGTCAATCTACATTAGTTCAATAACGATGTAACATACTCAACATAATTATCCCAAATATACAAGCACAAGGTCTTTGCATTTTGAATCACCGACCGAGTCGCTATCTTCCCCTCATCCTCCTCCTCTTGCTCTCCTACAGCAGGCGGGATATTCACATCAATCAACCCATAACCCATTTTCGTACTCCATTCATAGTAATGATCTGATGAATCGAGCTATCATGAATTACTTTCCCAGTAGGATGGTTACCAGAAACGCATCGCTTAGGTCTATTTTACTTGATGCCAGGGCATTAGGCCCAACAACCACATCAGGTGCATCGTGAATGAACAAAACCAAAGTTTGTTTATTGTAAAAGTCCTTTGTACAGAATACTTGGTCTTTGAAGCTTTCCATGTCGTTTCTGGCGATGGGAAGGGGCGTCATATCCCACTTTTCTTGAGCCTTTTTCATCTGATGTGCACGGATGATTTCTAAATCAGTACACACAAGCTCGCGAAAGGAATATACCGTTCAACCGTTCGGGTGCAGGACTTGCTCCATCTGGATTACAGTAAGAAAATGCGCACAAGGGGAAATACCAATCTGTGAGATTTCAGGACGACAACATTTCCAGAACTTTGACTGTTGGGCAATGACTTTATTGACTACTCGCACAGTTGGTTCCGTAGCGTACAACCTCCACGGGTCAAGTGGACCGGGCATCTCCCCCATCAACACCTTCACACAAGCCAACGCCGATTTCGAAGTCGACTCCAAATTATATCCACCCTATAGAATTAACCCCCGTTCCACAGCAAAGGGGACCGTACTTCTAACACCAACACCAACTTGCCTTCCGCAAGAGGCATGAGCATGTGTGTCATATGTGCGTATCCAGCGGGAGTCACTTCACACCCTCCTAAAGGATCTCCCGCCGCGGCATCGAAACCTGCTGATACGATGACGAGTTGAGGATTGAATTCGTAGGCTATTGGCATGACTACTTTTTGGAATGCATAGATATAGTCTGCGTCACCTACTCCGTCTACAGCCCATGGTATATTCACATTTCTAAGCATGAGATAGACTCCATTTGGGGAGGAATACTTTCCTAAACCCTCTCCTTCGCCGCAGTATCGTCGACTTTTAGCGGCTTTGTCTTCGGGGTAGATCCCGAATCTGTGGAGTGAGATGTATAATACATTGGGATCTGATTTGAATGCTGCTTGAGTTCCGTTACCTACTATTAGACGATCTCAGGTATTGTATTTTATACCGTGATGGACATCCCTATATTAGCAAATTCCCAAGAGATAGATACCAGTCCACTATTAGGACACGTTTACATGCATCACCATAGCGTTGTTGCATTATTTTGGTAGCGATAGCAACGTTATTGAACAGACAGAATCCCATCGCCTGACATGGCTCCGCATGATGACCCGGGGGGCGTATCACTGCAATAGCATTCTTGACTGTCCTCTCCATAACAGCAGCACACGTTTCGATTGCGCCTCCACAGGATAATAGTGCACACCGGTAAGAGTCGTTGTTAAAATACAGGGATCTCTCCTCGTCCTTTCCCAACTTCAATAACTCGTGTTCCGTCATTTCTACATCAACACCCCTTATCTTAGGGACGTATACTTTCAGTAGCTTGCATTTCAAGGAGATGTTCCTTAGAATGGACTAGTAGGATTTCCTCCTCCGTAGCATACCTCGCGCGTAATCTCATCATCAACTCGTCTTTGGAAACAGATTGAGACTCCCGATCCTCAATTAACCCCGCCAAAGCAAGTTCCTTGTATATCCTGTATATCCGCCGTGGATCCTCGATATGTGGATCTCTGTAATCGACCGTCTGGTGGAAACGCATTCGAATGTCATAGCAGAAACCAGTACGAAGGGAACTGAATGGAAGGGGATTCGGTTTTGGTGTGTTTTGTAGTGCGAGAAATGCTGCGGCGTTGGTGTCGCCTACAGGAAGATTCGGTTGGCCGTTTGTAAGGGCGCCATCGGAAGGTTGCTGAGGTTTTACCGGGACGTTTTGAGGTAGAGACAGTGACGGTCCTGGATTTGATGCGAACATTTGAGCAGCGTGTTCGCCGCCATTTGGACCGTTCATAATGATTCTGAGTAAGGAAAATTTCCTGTCGCGTCCTTACCGTACAGAGTATTATTCTCCTTCGGTAAATTACAGATGGCGGTACACCATTCCACCCGGGATATTGTTGATCGTGAAAGTGTCGTTAAATCCTGAGGGATCTGCCAGAGAAAGTACAAAGTTTCAATCGCGACCGCATGCATTTCGACTTCCGAGTTCGGATCTCCGAGACAACCAGAGGATCGACAAAAGTTAGTCCGATTTTTAATTTCGCCCCGTGATTTCACCACCATCATGATCAGATCAGGAGGGACCATGGCTCGCACCTTTGTTTACAACCAATGCCTCAGGGATCAGA
>Ga0302179_10001075_pt1 | contig 16992 bp, 14 predicted proteins | sample I_Palsa_E3_1_FD_198788 | JGI IMG/M metagenome (GOLD analysis project Ga0302179, IMG submission 198788) | Peat permafrost microbial communities from Stordalen Mire near Abisko, Sweden - I_Palsa_E3_1 | ecosystem: Environmental > Terrestrial > Soil > Palsa > Peat permafrost | place: Sweden...
CCCCGCCCGAGGCCCTTCCCCGCAACTTCTGCTTATCCCACCCTTCGCAGAAAGCGCGAAGGATGGGGCACCCGATCCTTTGTGGCAGGGCAAGAAATACTCGCCTCTACGATTCCGATCTGTCCCTGGTTTTCATCACCTTGGGTGAGCCGCAGGCTCATGGGGACACGGCTGAACCCGCGCCCTTCCAGTGAGATTTTTTCCGCAGCCTGTGAAACCGGAACGAACCCACGTCCGGAAATCGCATGGAGAGCAATCGTTGTAGTCTTTATCTGTTAAAAAGGAAATGAATGAGTGAAGTACCTGCGCAGGTTTTGTCTTGGTTGTGCCGTCGTCTTCTCACGTTTACTCTGGTAATCGCGGGTTGCTCCGCAGTACTGCCTACGGAGGCACAAGAGCGGCCACCGGTAGTACCGCTGGCGACCCACGATCCCTATTTCAGCATCTGGTCCATGGCCGATCGGTTGACTGACGTCAACACTCGCCATTGGACCGGCGTGGATCAGCCCCTGGCCGGCCTGATCCGCATCGACAACGTCGCCTACCGATACATGGGCGCCGATCCGCGCCAGGTTCCGGCCATGCAGCAGACTTCGCTCGAAGTGACTCCACTGCACACCATCTACACGTTCGAGACCGCCGGGGTGCGCTTGCAGGTCACTTTCTTTACCGCGGCATTCCCCAACGATCTCGATGCTTTGTCGCGGCCGGTGGACTACCTCACCTGGACCATTACTTCGACCGATAGCCGCCCGCATGCCGTAGACCTGCTGCTCGACGCCAGTCCAGTCATCGCGGTAGATACCAATGATCAGGACGTGACCTGGGGCCGGTCCATGGTTCCGGGCATACAGGTCTTGCGGGTGGGGTCGCGCGATCAACGCGTGTTGAATCGCGAGGGCGACAACCTGCGTATCGATTGGGGATATTTCTATCTTGCTGTTCCCGACCAGCCGGGCGCCGCGCTGGCCACCGTGAGCAACGCGATCCAAAGCTTCCTGGCCTCAGGCACCGTAGCCCAATCCGATGACATGGACATGCCGCGAGAGCCGCGAAATCGAGCTGCGCATTTGGCGGTTGCCTTTCACGTCCAGGCGTCTCCGGCAGGCGAAGTCAGCCGGCATGTGCTTCTCGCCTACGACGACAGCTACTCGATCGAGTACCTCGGCCGCAAGCTGCGCCCTTACTGGCGTCGTGACGGGCAAACAGCGGCCGCCATGTTGGCCGTATCTGAGGCCCAATACCCGCACCTCGAGGAAATAGGCAAGCATTTCGACGCAGAACTCACCGGCGATCTGACGCGCGTTGGCGGAAAAAGCTACGCCTGGCTCGCGACCCTCGCCTACCGCCAAACCTTCGCCGCCCACGGATTCGCCGCTGATGTAGACGACACGCCGATGCTGTTCCCCAAGGAAAATTTCAGCAACGGCTGTATCTCCACTGTAGATGTGTTGTACCCCTCATCCCCCTTCTTCCTGTTCTTCAACCCCGCGCTGCTTGAAGCACAGTTGAAACCGGTGCTCGAATACTCCGCCTTGCCGCGATGGAAGTTCCCTTTTGCGCCACACGATCTCGGCACTTATCCGCTAGCCGATGGGCAGGTCTATGGCGGTGGCGAATTAACCGAAGAGAACCAGATGCCGGTGGAAGAAAGCGCGAACATGCTGATCATGATGGACGCACTTGGCCTCGCCCAGGGCGACCAGCATCTCGCCGAGAAGTATTGGCCGCAGCTTACAAAGTGGGCTGACTACCTGCTGACGGATGGTCTCGACCCGGCGAACCAGCTCAGCACCGACGATTTCGCCGGCCACCTCGCCCACAATGCTAACCTTTCGATCAAGGCAATTGAGGGCATCGATGCGTACGCGCAGATGGCGACCAAGCTGGGCAAGAAGGATATCGCCGGCAAATACGCTACTTCTGCCAGGCAGATGGCCGCCCAGTGGGCGGTGATGGCGCTGGACGGCGACCATTACAAGTTGGCGTTTGATAAGCCGGGCACCTGGAGCCAGAAATACAACCTGGTGTGGGATATGCTGCTGGGCATGGATCTCTTTCCGTCTTCCATGCGCAAGACGGAAATGGCTTTCTATCTGCAGCACCTCAATCAATACGGCTTACCCCTGGACAACCGCGCGGACTATACCAAGCTCGACTGGGAGTTGTGGACAGCCACGTTAACCGACGAGCCTGGGCAGTTCACTTCCCTGATGGATCCGATTGCGAAGTGGCTGAGAGAAACCCCCACGCGTGTCCCGCTCGGCGACTGGTATGACACCAAGACAGGGGTCGCTCTACACTTCCAGGCTCGCTCCGTGGTGGGTGGTGTTTACGTGAAAGCACTTGCCGACAAAAAGCTCACGGAGAAATGGAACAGGTTTACCCCGTAGCGGCTTTGGCTTTCGCTGCGAGCGAAACCCAGCGGCCCAGTACGAAAGGAACTCAAATGAACGCCAGGTATTCTCTGCTTTGTTCTCTCTCGCTCGTGACCCTATCGCTGCTGACAGCAGCAATGCCGCATGGCATCGCGCAGGTCACAGACGGTGCGCCGGACCGGTGGTCTGCCCAGAATGCAAACGACTGGTACAAGCAGCAGCCGTGGCTCGTAGGAGCGAACTTTATTCCCTCCAACGCGATCAACCAATTGGAGATGTTTCAGGCCGCGACCTTTGATCCAGGCATCAATGACAAAGAGCTGGGCATGGCCGAAAGCATCGGCATGAACACAGTTCGGGTGTTCCTGCAGGACCAACTCTGGCAGCAGGACTCTCAAGGCCTCAAGCAGAGGCTTGATACCTTCCTCGCAATCGCCGCCAAACATCACATCAGGCCGCTGCTCGTGCTCTTCGATTCCTGTTGGGAGGCCGACCCCAAGCTTGGTCCTCAACACCCGCCGATCCCTGGAATTCATAACTCTGGCTGGGTGCAGAGCCCCGGGAAAGCCCGCTTGCATGATCCGGCGGTAGAGCCCCAGCTGCAAGCCTATGTAACCGGCGTTGTCGGAGCCTTCGCCAAGGACGACCGCATTCTGGGCTGGGATATCTGGAACGAGCCAGACAACCGGGGTGGCGACAGGATTGAGGACGTTGCCGCCAAGGTGCAAAGGGTGGATGAGCTGCTTCCCAAGGCCTTTGCCTGGGCGCGTTCTGTGCATCCCACGCAGCCCTTGACCAGCGGCGTGTGGGGAAATGGCAGTTGGGGAGAACCCACACTGGAAAGCGAGACTATAAAAATCCAGCTGAGCGAGTCCGATGTCATCACCTTTCACAACTACGGCTGGCCCGAGGATTTCGAAGCACGCGTCAAGACTCTTCAAGCCCTGGGCCGGCCGCTCATCTGCACGGAGTATATGGCGCGCGGTGCCGGCTCAACCTTCGACGGCGTTCTTCCCGTGGCCAAGCAGTACCATGTAGGCGCTATCAACTGGGGCTTGGTCGCGGGAAAAACACAAACCTATCTGCCCTGGGACTCCTGGGAGCGCCCCTATGTTCTGTTGCAGCCAACCATCTGGTTCCACGAAGTCTTCAAGCAGGACGGCACACCCTATCGCCAGCATGAAGTCGACCTGATTCGCGAACTCACCGGCCGTGGGGATAAGCGTCTTTTCACACCGATGCCGGTATCCGGAAAGACTTAGAGGTCCAGACCCGCTCATTTCCCACATCTCAAAATCGAGATGTGGGGCACCCCCTGTTGTTACTCCCGCGGCGGCCCTACGAATTCGCGGGTCTCTCCACCGCTCTCCGGGATTTTTGCGGCCAGGCAAGGCCCACTGCAGATCCCCTCGGCCAGGGGAGAGTGTTTGCTCACTTAAAAGTCTGCGAGTCGGATCGGGAGTTCTTCTGTGCCATCCGACTCGCAGACTTTTAAGTGAGCAAACGCTCTCCCTTTGTCATCCCGACCGAAGCGTAGCGAAGTGGCGGGATCTGCAGTGTGCCTTGCCTGGCCGCAAAAATCCCGAGAAAAAGCAGAGGGCCCCTTTGCGAGATTGGCAAAGGGGCCCGGCGACGTAACACGTTCGTTGTAGAAGCTACTCGCCTACGCTGGTGATGCTCTCCACCGGCTGTTTCGGCTTCTTGTTCAGGTTCGGCGTAGTCAATGTCTGATATTGAATGGTTTTCAAAACATTGCCCGCCTGGGTTTTATCAAAGGTCAGGCCGACTTGGGAATGGCTGGGATCGCCGTCTCCGGGCAATAAAATCCAGGTAAGGGTCCGGCTCGCTTTCCCAATTTGAATTAGCGTGACGAAAGACCTTGTATTGTCGACCGAGATTGCGTAGGTCCCCGCTTGATAAGCATGGTTTTTAGCCACAAAGTCGAACGGCACTTCCACTCTTTTCTGTTCGGCTGCAAAAGCTGCGGTAGCGCAAAGGGCGGCGGATGAAAGAACCAAATTCCTGAAGCTCATTAGCATGGGGTTGTCCTCCGAAAACAACCCTAGCCCCGACATTGGCTTCCCGTGTCAAATTGCCGTCGAGATTTCGTCCAACTTTTTTTGACGGGCCAGACAGCAATCAGGCCTGAAACGCGCCGTCAAACCGCTTCATCAATCCCGCAATCTGCTGGCGAATCCTGGTTTCTGCTGCCTCCCGGTCGGGTTCGCTCAAATTCTCCAGCAGGCGCAACGCGCGTTCCGTCGTTTTCACGCCTTCGTCCCGCGCACCCCGCCGCAGTGCATTCCCTGCCGCCGTGCAGAGCGCCTGGGCCGCGCGCGCCCACTCAGCAGCTGCCTCAAAATGCAACGCCAATTCGCTGGACACATCCATCTCCCGCCCGGCAAACAACTTCTCCAGCTTCTCCGCTACCCGCAAATGCCGCTTGGCGCGCCGCGCCGGAGATTGCCGGGCACGCAGCACCTCGCGGTACAACCCGTGCGCAAATACGTAGAAGGCCGACTGCGTTCCATCCGGCAATTGGTCGTGTCCCGCCGGGTGCAGGAAGTGCAGCCGCCGCGCCAGCGTTTCATACTGGGCTTCAATGTCCTCAAGATCGCCATCGAGCGCCGCAGCCGCTGCCCACGCGGGGAAAACCACACCGATCAAGCTTGCTGCTTCGAGCAGGCGCTGATCGGCTGCCTCCAGCCGGTCAATCTGCATCTCGATCATCTCGGAAAGTGCCGTGGGCACCCCCAGGTCGATTTCTGCCAGCGCGGAGCGCAGCTGCCAGGCGCCATCGTCCTGCCGTAGAAAGCCTTGCGCGACCAGGTGCTCGAGCATCGCAACCATAAACAGAGGATTGCCCTCGGAATGCTGATGCACAAAGCTGGGCAGCCCCTTCGGAAGTGTCTCCTGCTTCAATTCCTGAAGCAGGTATTCCCGTACCGCGTCCCTTTCCAGCGGACGCAAGGACACATCGGTGCACAGCTTGTGCGTAACCAGATCCTGCTTGAGCCGCTTCAGTGGATGCTGGCCCTCACTCACCTCTGCCGGCCGGTAAGAAGCCAGCATCAACAATCTGGCGGCCTGGCGGCGTCGCGACAGCGCCGAGATTAAATCCAGAGTGGAAAGGTCCGCCCAGTGCAGGTCCTCGAAGACAACCGTCAGGGTGGTCTCAGAGCACATGGCTTCGATGGCATCGCATATCTCATTCAACATGCGTTCACCCCGCGCAGGCTGGGCCACCGGCGCTGGGCTATCGCCATGGAGCGCAGTAAGCTGCGCATACCAAGTTGGAGCCTTTTGCTGCATGACGTGTACATGCTTCGTGCCACCGTTGGAGCAGAGCTGCCCCAGTGCTTCGATCACCGGATAGTAGGCTTCCTTGCCGGCAAACCCTTCCACACACTGACCACGCGCGACGTGCACCTGGTCGCCGCACACCTGCCGGCAGAAGAGGTCGATCAGCGCGGTTTTTCCCATACCGTTTTCCCCGGTGATGAAAGCTACCTGACGATCGCCCTGGGTGGCCTGCCGCAGCAAGCCGTTCAGGCGCTCGAACTCATGCTGCCGCCCCACGACGTGCCCAATGACGCGCCCAGACTGCGGCCCACGAGTGTCGACCGCATGCCCTTTGGCCTCTTCTACCTGCGCCAGGAACCAGTAGCCACGCCCCGGAACAGTCCGGATAAATCGCGGGCTGTCCACACTGTCTCCCAGCAGCTTGCGCAACTCCAGTACGTAGGTGCGCAACACCTGCGGCTGCACATAGGTCTCGGGCCACAGCTTGTCCAGCAGCTCATCGTGCGTCACCAGTCTCTGCGGGTTTTCAACCAGGTAGCGCAACACGGCAAAGGGCTTTGGCGTCAGGCCCATCTGTATCCCGTTTTGCCACAGACATTCGTTCCTGGTATCGAGTTGAAAGCAGCCAAATTGTTTCATTGCGTCTCAGCACGAGTCAGAATGCTATTTCTGCCTCTAAAAAGTTTAGATCGGCCGATAAGGCGGCTAACCGGCCGATCTTATCGTCTATTCTGATTCCAGATATGTGTCGCGCTGAATCAGCGTCAAGCTCATGTCGTCGCTCATAGGGTACCCATTCGCAAACTCCTGTACCACAGCAAGGAGCATCATGAGGGTGCCGTGAGCCGAATGCTGTTTTGCCCGTGGTAATGCTGCAATCAAACGGTCCAGCCCAAACTCTTCGCCTTCAGGATTGCGGCATTCCACTACGCCATCGGAGTATACGACAAGCGTATCCCCGGGTCCGAGCGTCAGCTCCCCTGATGCAAACTCCGCACCCTGGAGAGCCCCCAGCAGAGGACCGCCCGTCTCCAGCAGTTGAACGTCGCCATCCTGGCGAAAGAGAATGGGCGGAAAGTGGCCCGCATTGCAGTAAGTGAGCACCCCTCGATCGCAGTCCATCTGCGCGATCAATGCCGTCACGAACGGCGCCACAGGCTGCAAATAGCACAGATGGCGATTGATTTCCGAGGCGATCGTCGACGGGCTAAAATCCGGGCGGCCGCAGCTTTGCAAAAGGCCGGCCAGATGCGTGAACCACATTCCCGCCCCGACACCCTTGCCCGCTATATCGCCCAGGACTGCGAGAACCCGGGACCCCTCCTGCGAGAAGGTCGTGAAGTCTCCGGAGAGATAACGCGCTGCGAACACTTCCCTTGCGAACTGCAGGTCGCCACGGTGTAGGACCCGCGGGCCGCTGAGCTTACGCTGAATCTGCACCGCGTCAGCAATCTGCGCATGGAGATCCACTCGCTCTCTCAGCAGCGAATCCATTTCATCCTTGGAGGGTGATGCCGATGGCCGTACCACGTTCCACGACGTCGTCAAGGAGGTAACCATTCCGTGCTTGAAGTCGCCCGGTACCAGGGTGTAGGTGTTCAAAGTCCACCTCGTTACGATCTTGGTTGGTAGTTCTATCCGACGAACCGGTATCCGGTTCCGTGCACGGTCAAAAAGTACTGTGGCTGTTCCGGATCGGGCTCCAGCTTTTGGCGAAGCCGCACCAGGTGTGTATCCACCGTCCGGGTGGTGGGATAATTCTCATAGCCCCACACATCTTCAAGCAGCCGATCACGGCTCAGTGTCTCGCCGGAATGACAAATAAAATATTTCAGCAAGTCGAATTCTTTTGAGGAAATATCCAGAGCCTTGCCTGATCTGACTACGCGGCACCGCCGCAAGTCCACCTCCACGTCAGAAAAAGAGTGCTGCTCTTTATCCTTGGGTAAGACCGCCGTACGGCGCAGCACGGACTTCACCCGGGCCAGCAATTCGCGAATCGAGAACGGCTTGGTCACATAGTCATCGGCGCCCAGCTCGAGGCCTACTACCTTGTCGATCTCCTGCCCGCGTGCGGTCAGCATGATGATGGGAAGAGAAGCTCGTTTGGCGCGCAACTGCTTGCATACTTCGAGCCCGCTCATGCGCGGCATCATCACATCCAGGACCACCAGATCCGGAGACTCCTCGAGCGCGCGCTGCAGTCCTTCGATACCGTCGTGCGCGGTAATCACCTCGTAACCTTCGAACTCGAAGTTGTCTCGAAGACCGGCCACCATGGCCGGCTCGTCTTCCACCACAAGAATCTTCGCCCGCCTCTGTGCCTCTGATCGTTCTGCTTTTTCTTCTTGTCTCATACTGACACCTGCTGCAGCGCTGAATTTTGTAGTGGCAAAATAATGATGAACTTGCTGCCGCGTCCGGGCGCGCTTTCGACCGCAACCTGCCCGCCATGCGCCAGCACAATGTGGCGTACCAGTGAGAGTCCCAACCCGCTGCCCTTGGTGTTATGTACCAACGGGTCGCCTACACGATAAAACTTCTCAAAAATCTTGAGCTGCTCTTTTGGGGGGATGCCGATTCCGTGGTCCTCGACCTCAAGATTGACGTTCCCGCCACGGCGATAAAGATGGACACCGAGGTATTTCTTTCCCGCCGAATACTTCACCGCATTGTTCACCAGGTTCAGCAAGGAACGAGCAATCGCCTCACGATCGACCGTGAGTGGCGGAAGATTGTTATCGATTTTCTGCTCGAATTCAAATCCGTTTTGCTCGATCTCAAAACGATACGATTCGAGTGTGCTTCGCACCAGGTCGGCTACATCGGTTTCGCGAAAGCTGTACTCCTTCTTGCCTGCCTCGATACGGCTGAAATCGAGAATATTGTTGATGAGTGAAGTTAACCTTTCGCTTTCTTTGCGGATGATCTCGTAGTACTGCTGCTGTTTGCCAGCAGTCGAGATGCGTCCCAGCTCCAGGGTCTCTGCATACAGGCGGATGAGCGCCAGGGGTGTTCTTAGCTCGTGTGAAACATTCGACACAAAATCAGATTTCAATTTCGCCAGCGCCAGTTCGCTGGAGACATTTCGATAGGCGAAGATCATCCCTGCACCGATCAGCAGAGAAAGTGCGCCCAGGGCCATGAAGGCGATCCGTGTGTATTGATGACTGATATCCGCAATCGTGGTCCCTTGCGGACGGATACCCAGAATCAGCATGGGGAACACACCGGTGAAACTGCGCTCGACTTCGGGCACTCCTCCATTCCAGCAGATCGAAGCGGCCAAAGGAGTCTCCTCCTTGGCCTTTCGGACCGTCATCGTCAGTTGAGGGTGCATGTGGTCGTTCTGGCTGGTGACCGGCATCACCTGTTGCAGAACGGCCGGGAAAAATTTGCTCCTCAGATAGTCTTCGTCGTAAGCGAAGCCGGCGATTGCAGGATGGTCCGGGCTCGAGCCGCGGGGTATGAAGAACACGAAGGACTCGTATAGCATTCTGTCGCCCTGTTCTACAGATTCGTCGGTAATCCAGACGTGCCGCCCTTCCGCCGCCTCAACGCTTTTGATCTTTGAGATATGCTCATCGGAGTCCAGGTCAAACCAGCCCCCCAGGTCGGCGCCAAGCCTCTTGCCTGCTGCCTGAAACTCGGGGTCGTTCATGCGATCAGGCTGAGATCGAAAAGTCATGTTGCCCTTCCCAGCCCAGATGAACGCGTGCGAGATATCAGGGTGAGTTCTCAGGAAAGCGTCGAGTCCATCGCTGTCGTCTACGTCGGGAAATGTTGCCTGGTCTTTCTCTGCGATCTCAAAGGCGCGGTCGTCGATTCGCCTTTCGGCGAGGGCCAGGGTCTGCTGATATTCCATCTTGATGGCCGCGTCAAAGACTTTGTCGCGTTGAATGTGCCGGAGATAGACGACACTGGCGATCACCAGCGCAGCCGCCGGCAGCATGACCGCCAGCATGAAAACAAAGATCGGCGGCCGCTTTTGCCAGGTTCGAAATGGAAGCTTTGCCATAGACGTGCCTGAGGGGCCTGCCTCTATTCCGAGAATAGGACGCAGATCACAGCGCTTTGTCACAACCAGGCAACAAATTGTAAACAGTTGTGAACGAACTCGGTCCGGCTGGCTGCCACATCTGGATTCGCTTACGTCCCGCAGAAAGTCTGCAGCACACATTCTTCAGGACGCGCAGGCGTCGAGTACCGCTCCAATCCTGGCCGATCTTCGTATGGGGATGTCACAACCTCCAGCAACTCCTCAAAAGGTTGGAAATCCTGCCGCTGAACGGCTGCATCGATGACCGCTTGCACCAGGTGATTGCGCGGGATGAATGCTGGATTTGCTGCCCGCATAACCGCAACGCGCTCCTGAGCCGAGGCGCCCTCTTCTTCGAGTCGCCGGCGCCACGCAACAGCCCACATGTCATAAACTCCGGGGTCAGCGAATAGCGTACGAACAGCCTCATCGCCGTCTGGTCCGGCCGCGGCATCAGACAGCCGGCGGAAGGTCAGCGTGAAGTCAGCGCGGTTCGCGGCCATGCGATCCAGCAGGTCCTGGGCAAGCGCTGCATCCCCTTCCCGCTCCGTTAACAGCCCGAGCTTGCGGCCAAGACCCGAGAAATATGCTGCTTCAAACTGCGGAGCAAAGGCGGAAAGAGCCTCCTGAGCCGATGCCACCGCGGCCTCTTCGCTTCCCTCTTCCTGTTCCAGAAGCGGCAGCAGCGCCTCAGCCAGCCGCGCCAGGTTCCAGTGCGCGGCACGCGCCTGATTGCCATAGGCATAGCGTCCGTTGTGGTCGATCGAGCTGTACACCTTGGCCGGCTCGTAGGCTTCCATAAAGGCGCAGGGACCGAAATCAATGGTTTCGCCCGAGATGGAGCAATTGTCGGTGTTCATCACGCCATGAATAAAGCCGACAAGCATCCATTGCGCGATGAGCCGGGCCTGCCGCCCGATGACCCCCTCCAGCAACGCCCGATACGGCCGCGTCGCCTGTACAGCGTCAGGATAGTGCCGCGCATTGGCGTAATCCGCCAAAGTGCGTGTCCCCTCGGTATCACCACGGGCGGCGAAGTACTGAAAAGTCCCCACCCGCAGATGGCTTGACGCAACCCGCGTGAACACCGCTCCCGGCAACACTGTTTCCCGCAGCACACGGTCGCCGGTGGTCACCGCAGCCAGAGCCCGGGTGCTTGGAACCGCCAGCGCCGTCATAGCCTCGCTCACGATGTACTCACGCAGCACCGGGCCGAGCGCTGCTCTACCATCGCCACCACGTGAAAACGCAGTCCGCCCTGACCCCTTAAGCTGGATGTCATAACGCACGCCATCACGGCCCAACACCTCTCCCAGCAGATTGGCCCGGCCGTCTCCGAGCTGCGGCACAAAATGGCCAAACTGGTGCCCGGCATAGGCTTCCGCCAGCGGCTCCGATCCTTCCGCCACCCGGTTGCCGGCCAGGATCTCCACTCCTTGCGGGCTCGCCAGCGCGTCTGGGTCCAGACCCAGCTTCCGCGCCAGTTCCGTGTTCAACTTCACCAGGCGCGGAGCCGCAACCGGGGTCGGATCGACGCGGGCGTAGAACCGCTCCGGCAACCGCGCATAGGTGTTTTCAAACCCGAAGTGGACGGGAACGTCGCTGCCCAGGGTTTCGGGCGATGTGGTCGCAGAAGCTTCCGGTGAACTCATAATTGATTCGATGCGGGCATGTCGTTTTTCGCTCCAGCCGGAAGTACCAGGCCGCCCATATCATACCCCCGCCTTCTTGTTCGCAACCGGTTGCAGCTGTTCTGGAATGCGCGATGCCTCCGAAAGCGTGCGGAAGGTGACCGAATATCGCAGGCCGGTCTGCGGAGGAATGCTATGCTCCCATTCCGTCCGAGCCTCTCCGGAGAGTATGTAAATAGAGCGAGGCTTTACCGTGTGAGAGATGCGATTCCAGCGCGTACTTTCTGCTCGCCGGAATCGCATCGTTGCCGGAGCGAGGAGTGAGACTCCGACGATGATTCCAAACTGTGGCTTGTCTTTATGCCATCCAATCCCTGCACCCGGGCGGTACTCGTTGACTCCCACCTGCTGAAACGCATCGGGTTCGCAGCCGGCAAGCTCCGCGACCCGGACCAGAAGATCGTCGAGAAACGCAGGCATCTCAATGGCCTGCTCGACAGCGCGGCGGCTGTAGTCATATCTAAGACCAAAGCTAACGATCCTTCGATTTCCAAGGTGCCCGTGGAATTCAAAGGGCTTCAGGTTCAGTTGGCCGAGCGAAGCGACAAGTGCAGCTTCCTCCTCTTCGGTTACTATCTCCTCCCGATAGCGAAAACCGTGAGGCTCAAGTTGAGTCGGTCTCTCTTCCATCTCGGGGAACAGTGCATCCTGCCGGTCCAAATGAACCTTCCTGATGGTTAGAGGCATGAACGGCGGTTGAGGTGGCATCCTGCTTAACGGGTCGCTATTTTTAAGACGAGCGGTTGGTCTGCCTCATGGCCCGCTGCCCAGGGCAGCGTTCGCCAGCACAATCATAAAAGGTGCTGTGCCTCCGGCGATAAGGTAATTGTAAAAGCCCAACACACTAAAGAGCAGGAAGAGAGCCAGCAGCAAGTGAGTCATCTGGCGGGCTGGAGCGGAGCGCAAATGCGCCCAGCGCTTAGGGCGCTCCATTAACCACGCTGGGATTCCGAAACGCAAAAGCACTCAATACACCCCGGGAATCAGGCGCTTTGTGCTGCGGCTGTAGTCCTCGTAGTCGGCTCCAAAAGCCAGGCGAAGCGCAGTCTCTTCCACATGAATGCGATACAGCACAGCCAACGTCGGTGGCACGAGGACAACGGCAAAACAGGCCCAGGTGCGTGCGTGAAGGGCAAACGCCAGGAGAATCAGCTCCAGACCGAGATAGGAAGGGTGACGAACGAGGCTATAGAGCCCCCTTCGCTGCAGTCTCTGCCCGGCGCGCGTCGCTACGTTCACGCTGAAGGCTCCGCCCAGTGTAATGATTGCTGCGGCACGAACGCCCAAACCGAGGATCAAAATCCCAAAGGCCGCCGGCCGCAGCCAACTATAGCTCCCTGGCATGTCGACCGGGAAAACTCTGTGCATCCAGTCGTCTATCCTGAGCGATGCAACAATAACAACCCAGAGAATGATCTGCGTTCCGCGATCTTGAATTTTGCCCTCACCTTGGCGTGTTCGGGTGAGCACGGCGATGAGGATTTCCCCCGCCAGCCATACATCTGTCAGTGCTTTAAAACAGAATTCGAGATTCATGATCGTCCTCCCGCGGCCGTAAGAGAAGAATGCGCTGGACGGTCAGGGAAAACCAGTAGCAGCTATCATCGATGAGAGATGACAGGTATCACCATGACACTTGTCATGCGTTTCATATGACAGGTCTGGGTACCGGGACCGATTGTTTGGTGGGATCATGAAGGTATGAGCGAGGGGCAGTCACACGCACCTGAACGAGACGCGGCAGCCTCGGGTACACACATCACCGACGCGAAGCGGGAGTTTATCCGTGGCCGCTCTATCGTGCGCTGGGTGGCGCTGCTCTATTCCGCATATTTCTTTGTCATGCCGGCTTACCGGCACTCACTTGCAGTCTGGATGGAATTCGCGGCTTTTTACGCGGCCTTCCTGGTTCTTTATTTTCTCGTCGCGGAGCTTACGGGACGTCAGCAGACAGTGGCGTTTGTGTTGTTCTTTCTCATCGCCTTTCTCTATTATCCGCTCAATCAGGAAGCCTACGTAGTGTTTGTCTACCCTTTCGCGATGCTCTGCCTTTCCCTCAGCCGTTTGCGCACTCTGTTCCTGGTGCTCACTGCGATGATGGCCGGAGTGGTGGCGGAGACTCGATACCTCGGTCGCCCTTTTGCCACAGCCGAAAGCGTCCTCTTCTTCTGTGTGATCATTGGGCTCAGCAACTTTGCCTTCGCCCAGCAAGCACGAACCAATTCCCTTCTGGAGCATGCAAATTCTGAGATCGAACGTCTGACCCAGGAAGCGGAACGCGAGCGTATCGCACGCGATCTGCACGACCTCCTTGGCCATACCCTAACTGTGATTACTGTGAAGCTCGATCTCGCCCGGCGGCTCCTGTCCCACGACTCCGACCGCGCCCGGAACGAGATCGTGGAAGCGGAGCAGACTGCTCGGAATGCCCTGGCCGAGGTTAGGGAAGCCGTGTCCGGCTACCGCGCCGAAGGACTTGACGCGGAGATCAACCACGCCCGGCGAAGCCTGCTTTCCGCCGATGTCAAACTGACCACAACTCTCTCTCCGGTGAATCTCTCCTCGATCCAGATCAACGTGCTTTGCCTTGCCCTGCGCGAGGCGGTAACGAACATCGTCCGCCATGCTCACGCAACCGTCTGCCACCTGGCGCTCGTCGAACAGGACCGGACTATTCATTTGACAATTGAGGATAATGGAGCAGGCGGGCAGATTCGTGAAGGCAATGGCCTGCGTGGCATGCGAGAGCGGCTTCAATCCGTGGCCGGGGCCGTGAAGGTGACAAGCCCGGCCAATGGAGGAACAAGCCTTGAGCTGACGTTGCCGCTGGAGAGGCAGTATGCCGCACATGCGGGTCCGCGATTTGCGGGAGAGGCGGATACCTTTTGACACGAAAGATACAGGTTCTGTTAGCGGAGGACCAAAGCATGTTGCGGGGAGCGCTCGCAGCACTGCTCTCGATCGAACCCGATATTGAGGTGCTGGGATCTTTTTCCGATGGAGAGCAGGCCCTTCAGGCCGTCGGAAAGCACCGGCCCGAGGTTTTGGTAACAGACATTGAGATGCCGAAGATGACCGGACTCGAACTCACCGCCCGTGTAAAAGAGCTTTACCCAGACACACGCGTCCTGATACTAACGACCTTCGCGCGTCCGGGATATTTAAGGCGAGCACTGGAAGCTGGAGCATCTGGCTATCTTCTCAAGGACCGGCCCTCTGAAGAACTCGCCGACGCGGTCCGGGGAGTCAGTCGCGGGGCTCGCATCGTGGATCCCCAACTGGCCTCGCAGATATGGAGCACGGAAAAAGACCCGCTCACCGATCGAGAACGATTGATCCTGCGCCGCGCCGGCGATGGTGAAACTACCGCTGAATTGGCGCATTCACTGCGACTGACAGAGGGGACCGTACGCAACTATCTCTCCGAGGCCATCTCCAAGTTGCACGCTTCCAGCCGGTTTGAAGCGGCCCGGATTGCACGCAATAAAGGATGGCTTTGACGATGTGTCAATGCACGTGGATCACGTCGTCGTTCATGGAGAAGACATCCTTTAGATTGTCTTCGTAGGGAAACATGTGAATCATCCAGGTAAAAATCACGGGCATAAAGGTGCCCCCTTCGGCCTGGCAAGCCTCCTTTGTATGGATCGAGCCGAACATGCCGAATTTGGGGTGATCACCGAAGTATTCCTTGACTTTGTCAGCGGGGGCTCCGCAGAAGTTAGTGTGCTCATGCCAGCGCACGATGCTGAGCGGAATACGCTGGTTCAGCTCATCTTCCGTCGAGCTCGGTCTAGCCGTGTACATAACGCCCTCCAGTTGGTAGCGCTGGGTTGGCGTGTGGTAGTAGAGCAACGACGATGGTTTCGTCGGATCGAACATGGTGTCGGCTAACCGTACGTTGGCGTCATTGGTGAAGTGGTACTGAGGCTGCACAACCTTCGGGTTTGCGATAACGTATCCGTCAGCCAGGGCTTTCTTATAGTCCTTATATTTCTCTATGGCCGCCCTGACCTGGGCTACCATTGCTTTTACTTTTTCCTCATCACCAGGCTGCCTGGCACGCAGCGGCGTAATGCACATGTGATTCGTCATGGCAGCCATGCTCTCGCCCATCACACTCATTCCACCCATGCTGTGCAAGTCATCGCACTCGTGCTGCGTACCACTGGCTTCGATCCCTGGCATCGCGGATGTGGTGGGCGTCTGCTGATCTTGTTGGCTCGCGTGTCCAGACGGCGTGGTCAGCGACATGCTTGCAAAGATCATGACCAAGAGCATAGTTCGGTAAAGGTGTGCTACACGCATGCGGTATTCCTTATCTACCTGCGGCTAACAACATAGGTAGTAAAGATACACCGCTCAAGCGAAGTATGTGGTCATATGCTTACAGGCGGAAGTGGTTATAGGCACGAGCGATCTGAGCTCTATTCGCTTCTCAGTGCCTGCATGGGGTCGACAGCGGCAGCCCGGCGCGCGGGGAGATATGCCGCCAACGACGAGCAGAGGAAGAGTAGGAAGATAGCAGCAGCGATCACTGGGCCATCCAGCGGCCTAACATCGTAGAGCAGACTGGAAAGCAACCGGGTTAATCCCACGGATGCCGCTAATCCCAACGCGGCGCCGATGGCCGTCAGCGAGAGTGCCTGTTGCAGTGTTCGCAACAAGACACTCTCTCGTGTGGAACCTAGCGCCATGCGGATCGCGATCTCACGCGTGCGTTCGGAAACGGAATATGCCATGACTCCATAAATGCCGAGCAGCGAAAGCAGGAGCGCGATCCCAGCGAAGCTGGAGAGAATCACGGTGTTAAAGCGTCGCGAAGATTCTGTCGCAGCTACAATTTCATCCATCGTGTTGACGCTGGAGACAGCGAGCATTGGATCAAGCTGATGCACGGTGCTGTTCAGCGCGTTTACGAGTGCCACTGGGTCGCCTGTTGTCCGAATGACGATGTTCATATCGCCTGCCACGCCGATCATTGCTGCATAAGGGCCAAGGCCGGCGGCGGCTTGGGAAAGGGGCTCATACATCTGTGGTACCGTTGCCTGGTCGCGCGCGCCCTGTTTGATATCGCCTACCACCCCAACTACCGTCATTGTGGGCATAGGCGATGCGAAGTCCGGACCCACCTTGATCCCTTTTCCAATCGGGTCTTTGCCCGGAAAATACCGGTTCGCCAACGACTGGCTGATCACCGTAACCAGCCGCGCACCCTGTTGATCGTCCGACGCAGTCAAGTAGCGGCCGCGAATCATCGGAATACGCATCGCTTCGAAGTAGCTTCCCTGGGTAAGGTAGTTCGACACGATGATCCAGCCTTCGCCAGGAGATTTGATATAGCCTTCCGGTGCAATCAAGCGTCCCGATCTTTGGCCGACAATGGGTATATTGGACGCAAACCCAACCGACTTTACACCGGGCCCAGACTCAAGTCTTTGCTGCAATGTGGTGAAGAACGTGTCCACTTTCTGCTGAACCGGATAATCGCGGCGCGGCAGAGCGAGAGAAGCCGTAAGCACGTGCGAGGATTCAAACCCCGGATCCACCTCCAGCATTTTTCGGAAACTTCGTAGCAGAA
>Ga0302179_10001078_pt1 | contig 16936 bp, 18 predicted proteins | sample I_Palsa_E3_1_FD_198788 | JGI IMG/M metagenome (GOLD analysis project Ga0302179, IMG submission 198788) | Peat permafrost microbial communities from Stordalen Mire near Abisko, Sweden - I_Palsa_E3_1 | ecosystem: Environmental > Terrestrial > Soil > Palsa > Peat permafrost | place: Sweden...
AATAATACGCTGGCCCCTGTTGGAAAACGGATTTATGCAGGGTTACCTTATGCAACCCTTGCCTGTACTTCAGCTCCATGTCCATAAAGTCTAATCTAACATCATCACTCTATTCTAGCCAACCTTCCTGGTTGCTCTACAAATCCCTAATTTCGGCCCTTTCTTACCTTTTTGGGACCGATCATCCAAAAGGTTATGAGCCCGGCTGGAGCAAGTATCCTGTTCGATTTGCGCTGATCCCGAAATCTGAACCGTACGTAGCCTGATTGATTGCCTCCCCCGGACACTATTAGCTCAGTCAACTGCAACCATGTCAAAACAGCCAGCAAGAGACGTTGATTCGTATTACTCCATTTCAAAACTCGTCGAGCGCCTCAGTCATGTCGCTAAGCAAGATCGTGAAACCAGAAACTCCCCCGTCTCAGTGCGACGATTCTCGTAAATCTATATATCTCTATGAAGTTTTTAACATCAGATTCGATGTTCACCTCCTCCTTCAAGCGAAACAGGAATTAGAGGAACTCTTGAAAGCTCAAATGGCCCCTGTTCAAAGTAGTCAAAGTCTCGAATCACAACTGGTATCCTGTGGATTTAGTGTATACGTATTTACAGAAGAATCCTCTTCCGGAGGATCTGGTGAGGCGGTTTTTAACTATTTCAAGACTGAATGCCGAAAACATATTCAAGGAGAAAGACTTGATGGATGTTTACTTGTTCATTGCTCTGATTTATGCTGCTCAGGAGAACGTTAATGCCAATTTACAAGAAGGCAGTTTGGATTTTATTCTGGTAAATCCCCCATTACAGGTTGTTGACGTCAAAGGAATGGCTTCGACACTCTAAATTGGGTAGTCATTGGCTCGGAGAAAGCTTCTAATGTGAACAGAGCGAGATCATAAAAAATCAATCGGGACTAGACTTTTACCGCGCCTCACTCAGCTAGCTTTCGGCGACCGTATTCGAGTCCATCTCAAGCGAAAGGCATCCCAATCTGACAGACAATGAGATCTAACGCCAGATGCTACTCATAGTAGTCGAATTAACAAGGGATGTACCTGAGAATCGGAACTTATTAGCTCTTGAAGTTGACCAGTAAGTCCCTTCCCTCCCCAAACTTGACGATAAAAGTGCGCGGTTAGGACAGACGGTCCTGGACTCGGAAGATTTCATGATTCAGTACTGCTGTACGGCAATCATGTCGATATTACTACGACCCACAACGACGCGAAATCGTCGCAAATCAGCAGACAGGTTTTGGCCGCCAGACTGTGATGAAAGACTACCTTCCGGCGTCACACAAATCACTGGCAAAACTCCCGAGAAGATAATGCAATGGATGATGGAGTGGGGTTACAGTCTTGGAAAGCAGAAATGGCAATCCCCCCCCTTCATGAGAGGTTGTTTTAATTGTCAGGGAAGGAATGATCTCAGGGATTTGGATTGCAGGTGTGGAGCGCAGAATCGTCGTGGGGCCTTCACTGGGGAGAGTTCATCTCACGGCAATGGTGCAAGCAAAACCACCTGCACCGATACTTATGATGGATATCAACTTTTCGAAGCTACGTGGGTTAGCCATGAATCCTGAGGAATTTAGGATTACTATCTGTTCGGAACCGGAGAATCCAGCCGTTCTACTGGATTTTCGAAATATCTCGGGCAGTTTTGATATCACATTCACGGATAAGAAGGCCATGGTCGATATTCTTGCCTGTCTTCCTATTGATCTCATACAGATACAGAACTCACAATCGGCTTCTCAGGGTGCAACCGCTGTTGGCACACGAGATCCAATGCTAGCTGATTTGCTCAATCCGACTCACAAAAGTCCCGATAATCAAGACTCCCTGAAGCAGCCCATGCCTGTTAGTGGTACACTGCCAAATGAGATGCCTCAGATGGAAAACGACGAGGACGGCGATCGCGACTACAACCAATTGGAGGAGGATATCTATGGAGAAGATATCAGCACACCGGAATCGAGGAAGGATCTTGGACAATTACCTAGAGAAGGTTCTTCCAATCTCCCAAAGGTATCTGATCACGATAAACCAACTCCTGCTCCGGTATCTTCTGTAAAAGGCTCCTCTCGACCTGCATCTCGTCGAACAAACGTCGTCACCAAAGTATACGGCCGAGCAAGTCGTCTCAGAACAGCCACCCCAGCTCCCTCGGGAGGTAAACAATCGTCAACAATCTCCAGAGCCTCGTCCACCTCCTCTTCAACAGGTCCGGATACCAACGCAACGACTGCCCCAGCTGCAGTCGCCACTAAAGTGACTCTGAAACCCGTTCAGACCCAGCCTCATGAACGAGACTACTTCGATCGACCTCCTCCTAATCCATCAACTAGACCACAATCACGTACTCAAAGGAAGTCAGAGCCAAAGCCAAATCTCCGGAAACGGTCCAAAGAAGCGTCAGATGAGGAATGGGCGCCAACGACCAAGAAAAGTCGCACAGTAAGAGCTGTTTCAACTTCGAAAACGGTAACTTTTAAAGACAATAAGTCTAATACTGTCGTGAAAAAGAATGAGCAAAAGAAAATTCAGAATGTTCGTCGTCAGAGTGCGCCTGTTAAGGCATCACAGTATGGGCCGGCCGCAGAAGTGGAGGATATTCAAGAGGAGTCAAGTGCGCAAATTATTCCAAAGGCCTATTCTGTTAAACGGACTTCTTTGCCTCTTTCAGTTTCCTCTGGAAAGACCATCAGCGCTAAGAACAAGGGTCAGGAAGATGGGGAACCAGGTGCAGAATCTCGTAGCAAGTCCAAAAGGGCCATATTTGAGGCGTTGAAGGTTTCAAAGGCGGTCATCGAGGAACCAGGCTCATCTGACGATTCGGCGAACGATGAAAGTTTCAGTGATGGATTCAATCACGACTCAATGGACATCGATGACTTTCCAGAAAATCTCCGGCAACCTTCTCCAGATCTCCCTCGACCTACCGCTGTCAGTCCCCGGAAACAATTCACGACAAATATTCCCCCTCCCTTAACAAAGAAACCAGTCAACCGGACCTTCTCAGACTCACTACTAAATCCCATCGGCGAAGCAGGGGAGACAGTTTCACCAGGAGCCCAAAGTAATACACCTAATACCATGATGACCCGAAAACGACCTCGGTTCATCGCAAATTCGAATCTAATGAATTTGCCCGAGGGCTCAAGTCCAGTTACGAGAGAACACAGGGATGGGAAATATTATATCAAAGCAAGGCAGACCGAGACAGACGAGGAAGCCGAGGAATCTGAGTATTATACACCTACTCCCTCTTCTCGAAAACCTGTTCCCAAACAAGTGGAGCTTGTCTTGAGGAATAGCGGTTCTCTCCCTACTGGTTATCGTGAAGAATTCCCAGCTTCGCAAGCACAACATATCCCCCCAAAAAGGGGCAATGAAGAAGGTGGGGAGAGAATGAGGTCACACGGTGGGTTTGAGTTCGAGAAGACCAAAGCGCAGGTCATCAAGCCGTCAGATAGAAGGCTAGTGCAACCAGTCAAACGATCTCAACCTGAAGCAAAGGACATCGAACGACCGAATGGGTTCCACGAAAGGCTTATCAAAGCGGGGATAAAGTTGTCATTTACCGAGGCCTCGGCGGAACAGGTAGATGACATGCTCTACACCAGTGATTCGAGTCTCTCGGAAGACGAGTCGGAAACAGGAATGGGGAGTGATATGGAAGACGATCCGTCAATCCCCACACACCAACGAAATATTCGCAACGCTCTTAGAGAGATTTCAGAGGTTCAAGCACCTCATTCATGGAAAAGTTGCTAACGGCAGTGGATGTTTCATAAATTTTTGCGGGTCGAAGCTTTTGATTTGGGCGCGGCTACTAAAATGCGCAGTGAATACGATTCCATCTTTGACAGTCTGACTGGCTGGCTCAATGATGAGATGGAGACCATAATCCCGCCAATGGAGAAAGACACCGCCGCCGTCTTAAGAAGTTGGGAGGCAGTAAGAGTCAGTGGGACCAAGATAGCGGGTACGACTGATGAGTTGAGATTTAAGAAGGGCAAAGCCTTTGCGAGATTTGATGAGATTCAGAAGAAATGGGGATAGATTCTGGAGTTGTTTTCTAGCCAATATTGTGATATTCTTAGTTGCGCTGTTGTGGACAGTGAATCATATTCTTAGATCATGTAGGTAGATTCCTGTTTTTACTTTTATAATTTGTATCTCTTGTATCCCATAATTTAGTCTATCCGGTTCAATTCATCCATCAGTTTATTATGATCGAATTCCTCTGAACCATTTGTGAATTGCTCAATCAAACCCCGTCTTATTTTACCCCTCTCAGTCTGACCATCGGCTCCATAAAGCTTCTGTACACCGATGACCAACAAGCTCGCATCGTCCAGTGTGAATGCTTTCTGTACAGTATCCACTTCTCCTCTCATCAAGACAATCCCCTTTTCCTCCGATAAATCCTCGAAATGCATTATTGTGGTATGAGGTCGCGCAAACTCGCCATGAAGCTTGTATTCCAGGAGAGATGTGAAGAGGATATGGCTGACATTTCGCTCCGGGAATTTGAATTGCATGAAGTGCATCTCTACTCCTTGTTGCCTTGGTAAAGGAAGGACGAACATAGGATGATCCCGCGCCACGGAAGTCATTCGTTTATACATCGCCGAGGGTATCACGGCGCAGATAAGAGAGTCCTTGGAGTGACCGGCACGCCAAATTAACTCAATCTCCTTCGGATCAGTATGTTGTCGCAGCTTTTCGACGTCCACATATGATGAGAGAGTTTTTACAGGAGCGGCCGCCGATGGGACTGATGATTTCGGCGTCATAGAAGCAGTGGCGGGCATTGATTTCATGGATTTTGGAGGTGGAGCGGCCATTTTCTTCTTAAGAACGGCTATTTTGGGTTGATATCGTTCCCGTAGCTCTGATATACTTGACACACCCTCCCTAGCCGGTCAGAGTCGGTATCAGAGCGGCGACATACTCTTTCGCTTTGCGCTCCAGCTTCTCTTGATATTTCTCGAGGTAATCTGTCCTCGGCGGTCTCTCCGGCGGGGGCTGATGTATCTGAGATGAAACCGAGGCGCATCGCACTGCATTCCACCCACTCTTCCTACAGAGATTGATGCCATCTCGAGCTGACAGCCTCAGCAGGCTCTGTCGCAGGATCATTGCTTTGGATTCGGTTTCTCGGAAAGTTGCTCGTATTTCTGGCCGAGAATAGGGTACGCGCCCTAATTTCTGTGCAAAGGGATTGACATGCCGCGCGTCTTTTGGCTCATCCATCACCAGCCAGCTGCGAGGTCATCGAAGAGAGCCACAATGTTGCAATCGCACAATCCGCTGGACGTGGACATGGCAGCCCTCAAAAAGGGAGAGATCGATCTCGGAACATCCATGTACGCTTTCCGCACCCTGCATCGCTGACATTGTAGCATGGCAATCAAGTTCAACGGAGGAGTGATACTAGGAGCAGACAGTCGAACAACCACTGGTCTGCACATTCATGGAAGTATTTGCTGACATTCCAGGCTCATCGATTGCAAACAGAGTCACAGACAAGTTGACACAAGTATACGACAAGATCTGGTGCTGTCGAAGTGGCTCCTCAGCAGATACTCAGGCTATCAATGATCTCGTCCAATACTACCTTTCCGTCTATGCGTAAGATCCCAAATGCAAGTATCCGCTGATATACAGAACAATGTACGATCGGCCTCCTACTGTTCAAGTCGCCGCAGCCCTCTTCCAGGAACTATGTTATAGCAACAAGGACCAACTCAGTGCTGGACTGATTATTGCGGGATGGGACGAACTCAATGGACCGGAAGTGTATCATATTCCAGCAGGAGGCAGTTTGCACAAACAGGAGTTTTCAATTGGAGGGAGTGGGTCTACATATATCTACGGATACTGCGATTCAAATTTCCGCGAAGGCATGACCAAGGAGGAGGGTGTTGAATTTGTCAAGAATTGTATTCCCCTTTGTCATGGCTAGGCTGACTTGGTAGCATTGGCATTGGCAATGAGCAGAGATGGAAGTAGCGGTGGACTCATCAGAATGATGATTCTCACAGGCGACAGTCCTCCTGAACGACTCATGTTTGCAGAACCCCACATTCCGAAATTCTGGGAAAAGGAGTAATAGGGAAGCACACACATAGATAATGCTCAATCAGCTCTGTCATGCATGAAGATACTGAAATTGTTCGTTATGATTGTCCAATATTACTAATACCACGGTTCACTAAGTCCCAAATACAAACTTTCCTACCCCTCCGCCCAAGCTCCAAAAATGACTATAACTCGAAGGAAGAATGTATCCTAACGACGATGACGCCCACGCCAATCAATCCTGATAATAATCTCGCTCCCATTAGTATTTCCCTTCGGTATCTCGTTCCTGGGTACGGAAAGTCTTTCCTCCAGCACTTAGTCTTTTCTGTAGTTTGCTCACGGTTCTGTTCAAATCTCCTCCCAGACTCGTGACTCCAGATGAGGATGACGGCGGAGGATTGGATGACATCACTGTGCTGCTTTTTGACGGGACTGTGTATTGTGGCGGAGGCGATTGCAGGTTTTGTTGCACTCGATCTGCTTTGGCTTGGAGGTACTGTTTTGCAGCATCACTTAGACTGCTCGCTTCGACTGGGAGGGTTTTGGGTTCAATGGGTATGGCTCCATTCAGTACAAGGAGTTCTGCAATGGGATATTTCGGTGTGTTTTGTGATGTAGGCGTAGACGCCCCAGAGTCTGCCTTCCCTGCTCCATTCACCGGCTTGTCTTCTTGAAGTAGAGCTAAGAGAAGGGGCGACAGCGTAGAAGTGCCAACATTGGGATTCGCTTTCGAAGCCAAAGCCCACAATACCCCCCTCAAATCTCCTTTCGCAATCGATTTGAGAAGTAGCTCGTTCGCAGTGTTTGAAAGTGGAAGTGGTTCAACGAAGGCTCTATCGACATATTTTGCAGTGATGTACTTGAGTCTGTCCTCGTAGGGGGACTGCGGGACGGGTTTCGCATGCAAGTTCGGTACGGCCTCCCAGACAGAGTTGCTGATATTATTTGGGAGTAGTCGGAGGAGATTGACGAGATCCGGTGTGAAGGATGTTGTATCAAGGGTCAATGACCTCATTTTGGAAATATGGGAACCCAATCCCCTATGCACACCGCCACAATCTACATGTTAACACAATCTCAAACAGAAACTACCAATACAAAGAACGACAACCAAGTTGATTGAACACCACTCCGTCTTAGCAGTTGATCCACAATCCGCGCATACAGAATTCGACGGGTCCGCATTGCGGATTGTCGTGAACGTAGTATGCACCGACTTACTGCTTGTGCTGGCCGCTTTATCACTCCCACCAGTCAATAATTCCCTTGTCTCTTGAGATCCAGAAACAGTTCTCCTATCTTTACCTCCCTTGGAACTGAACATATCGCCAATGGGATGTCGTTTGATATTCTGGGCTGGAGATTTGGTGTTGAGGAGATCGAGCGTCGTTGCTGAGCCATCCAGGGCGCTCTCTATCGCGTTTCTTATCGCTTGGATCCAGGACTCCATATCTTCGTTTGACATTGCCTGATACACTCGTCGGAATCTCTTCCATTAGGAATCATGTAGGAGCAACGGGGTTACAGGAGTGACGAGTTCGAAACAGAATCTTCTATCTGTGTTTTGTGCTTCTCTCACCGTCGCGGCGTTGAGATGTATCGAATCGTTATGTAATTCAGAACTTCGTTTCCAATTGGTATACTCCCACAGTTGTCCTTTATCAAGTACCACCCAGTACCTTATATTAGCCGAGATACAGAAGGGGACATACTTGTGCCAATTAAGTTTCGGCATAACCTTGGCTTGATCATTATGTGTTGCAGGTTTTGACAACGCAAACAATATACCCTCCTTCTTTCGCCTTGGAGGAATAACCTTCTCTTCATCTTCCACATCACTGAGCCACTGTCCCTTACTCACCGACGATCCAGTCGCACTCGGAGTAATCACAGGATCCGAAACAACCGGCTCAATAGGCTGTAAACCCGGCTCCGAATAGGGTTGCGAATTCGTCGAAGTGGAATCAGGTTGCCATCCATCACCCGCGAGATTCTTCCTCATTTCCAAATCTCGCCTTCGTTGTTCTCGCTCCGTCCTCATCAACTTGAATTCCCGACTCGCTTCCTCAACTTGTTGCAACAACGCATCCAACCCCGGCTTCAAGTCCCTTTCAACTTGCGCAGCCTCCGTCAGAGTCGTCAATTGAATATCCATATACTGCGTCAAATGATGCAATATCTCCTGCTCCTTTCGACCACCGTTCAAATCATTCATATAAGACCAGTAATCAAATCGTTTCAATTCATAGTCCTTCCGGCGAGACTGGTATTTACTGTCCTTCTCTTTCTGTTTACTTGTATTTGCGGAATCGTTCTTGGCAAGGTACTTCGTCATGGAGTGGTAGTAATCTTGGGATTCTTCTTCGAAGGCTCGTTTCTTAGTTTCAGCGGCTTTGATATCGTAATCGTAGATTCGTCGCAGTTCGTTTATTAGGATTTGAAGATGTGCTACCTTTTTGCGGTGAAATGCTTGGGATTGGACGTAACTTGCGTCCACATAATTCGCTAGTAATGGTTGCACCGCTTTCGAGTTCGTGGAAGCTAATTGTTGGAGAGAATCGTACCATCGACGATCGGCTTCAAAGCACGTATTCTGAGCTTCGAGAAGGGCTTCTGCGCGAGTTATGATTTTCTTTGTCTTGGCTTTGAGAGCCGCCGTTTTCTTCTCAAGGCCTATTATGCGGGAACGGAACAGGGGACCGTCTTCTACTTCCTTAAGGAGAAGTTCGTCGTCTCGCGGATTACTCAATTGAATGGGTTCGTGGACGGGAGCGGGAGGAGGAGATTTGTTGGAATCGCGAGGGATTTCGCTACCGCCGGAGATGACAGAGGAAATTTCGGGACTTTCTGGAACGCTCTGGAGGCGAGAGTCGAATTGATCGGGTGGGATGGACAATCTGGAGGGACGTCGTTGGGGAGAAACTTGGTTTACTGCAGCAGGAGAGAAATCTACTGTTAGGTGTGAAGGGAATGGCAGTACCATCGACCCAAAAGGATAATGCTGCTAGCATGAAGAAGTTGTTCTCCCGTTGAGAGTACTCGACGAACTACGATAAGGTTCAGAATGAAAGAAGTATACGCAGCAGAATGAGCGATGGCCTGCGGGTGCAATGCACGGCAAATCAGCAGGGGCACGCCAAGTCCAACTCCATTCGAACGGTGCACAAGCCTGGTAATCCCCCACGTAAGTCACATTCTTATGTTTCTGAAGCTAAACCACGTCAGCTTGTCAAAATATAGACATACATTAGGATCCTCATTAAAATCCGTCGTTAACAGTCGTTTAGCATCCTTTTGCGTGGCCGTGTGAATGAACGTCAGTCCCGTCAACGGCGATTTCGTCTCAGTCTGTCCATTCGTTCGACCAGCCAAGACCTGCCCCTTGAAATGCAGCGTCAACTCGTCAGTTTGTCTGACTTTAAGTAACAGGTCCACAGTATCCGATCCAATGCGCTCAGGATCCTGCACACCCGTGTCAGTCTAATTCGTGGCAGCAAGGGACGGTACCTGGATGAATTCGATCGGCCGCTTGCTCTCATTCGATGCGATAATCTTGCCTCCGGAGGGACCATTCTGGACATTCACAGTCAAGACTTCATTGTCCTGGGCATCGGTTACACGTATGGACTGCAACGCGACTAGAATGGTCAGTGTATTGCACGGCGAGGGAGATTTGGGCCGTACACCGAGCCTGATCCCGAAGATAAATTTGGGGCGAATCCTCAGCCCGACTGCTCGCTTGGCCCATCCTTTATATAGCCCCGATTGTAGATATCCTGCCAGGTCGTGTCTCCTTGTATCGTGCTGCGTGAACAGAGATTGGCGACGTGTTGAGAGTCACAGCATCGCCTGTGCGCCTCCTGCAAAGGTGGTGAGCGCGACGTAACAAAGGACAGCGTGGGGGCTCAGAAAGGCAGTGTCCATCAAAGTTCCGATTGCGACTGTCGATCAACAAACCACATAAACGCGCTGCGAGTCTGCGACAAACAAAATTCATTTCTAGGAACATGCAGAGCGTGCAGCTCAGGGAATAAAAATGGACAAACAGGTCTCGACGCAGCTGATACGATGGATCGTGCTGTCATGTGCAGTCAGACTGCTGCTGTTCCAAAGCTAGTAAGACTCCGTTGCTGAAAGTCGGTCTCATTTTGAAAGTAGATCCACCGACTTCGAGGTCCACCGCAACTGGCTCGCAATAACTCACTCACTGCCCATTTCGAAGTGGTACACTGAGGTTACTATCTCAGACACCGTTGGAGCTTATATGTAGAATACAAGTGAGTGGACGTTAGATTACCCTCCATTCTTCGCGTACTCGGAATGGATCCTTTCACAGATCGCAAGGTTCTTCGACCCACAGATGCTGGAAGTAAAGAACTTGGAGTACGCGTCCACTGGCACCGTTGTGTTCCAGCGGCTAAGCGTGGTGGTGACCGACTTGTTCTTCTTTTGGTCACTCTACAGGTACTACTGTCTACAATCGTGTGATTAATTTGCAGATTCTACGACGCATCGACGCAATCCTCAAAAGATTTTGCGAAAACAATATTCCTCTCACTCGTCTTCTCTCCTGCATTCCTCATCCTGGATCATATACACTTCCAATACAACGGACCTCTATTCTCAATTCTAGTCTTCTCGTTACTGGAAGCCGCGACATCACCACTCCTCTCAGCATTCCTGTTCACCTGTCTGCTGTGCTTTAAACATATCTACTTGTACCTTGCACCAGCGTACTTCTTCTATCTACTTAGAACATACTGTTTCAACTCGTCATGGCGACCTCAGATTTTTAATGTCGTGAAATTAGGCGCTGTAGTGCTGGGCACAATGGCAGTGGCTTTTGGACCATTTGTTGCGATGGGACAAGTCGAGATCCTTCTGAAACGGCTGTTTCCGTTTCAACGAGGATTGTGTCATGCCTACTGGGCTCCTAATTTCTGGGCTCTTTACTCTTTTGCCGATCGGGTGGCAATCCAATGTATGTCATCTCGCGAGATCTGAGTAACCTCTAGTGGCGCCTGCTTTAAGTCTTGAGATCAAAAATCAAGATGCGGTGTCGAGTCTCACGAGAGGATTAGTGGGAGACTCGTCCTTTGCGATACTGCCTGAAATCACATCAGGCATGACTTTCGTTATTACACTGATATCTCAACTAGTTTGTCTTTCCTAAGGGTGCGCTGATCTGTAGTTGCCTATCTGTAAGATGGTGTGGAGGCCAACATATAGTCTGTTCCTGGCAAGTGTCACTGCATGTGGATTTGGGAGTTTCCTGTTCGGATACCATGTGCATGAGAAGGCTGTGCTGATTATCCTTGTTCCCCTCTCGTATATTTCACTCTACGAGTCTTTCTAATTACTAGATTACTTACGGTCCGCCGGAAACATTACATCCATGCGCTGCGAATAACATTGATAGCTGGTTGTATTGGCTTATTGCCGTTGCTGTTCACTCCACAGGGTACGTTACCTCTTTTAAGATGATGTTAACTTTTAGAGAACCTCCTTAAAGTAGCGTATACAGCGCTCTTCTTTTTAACGCTGTCCCCACAGTTGGGTAGAGTAGGGCTCATTGAACGGCTATACTATCTAGTCTTATGCGGCATTGTAGCGATCGAGGAGCTCGCTCCTTTGATGGCGTACACCGGCAAAGATCACGGACTTTTGAGTAAATACGAATTTCTGCCGCTGATGGGCATCAGTGTTGCATGTGCGGTTGGCATAGTATGTGGATGGATGAGATTCCTAAGGATCATGATAATGGAGTAAAGATACCCAGAGAAAGAGATTATGTGCAGATAAGAGCTATACCAAGCAAATGCCAAATATCCTGATATACAAGTGAATAAAATGCGTGCCATGCCAACATCCAAGCGTACCTATGCAAACCTATCCTTCCATCGATCCATGTGTTTACCCATCCAATTCCATTTGGCCCGCTGCGTAAACATCAAATAAGCCATACAAATATCCATCCTCATCCTCAGACCACTCCATTAATGCTCCCGAGGATTCCGCCTCGCCTTCTTCCATTTGTGTCTCGGAAGGCTCGTCGTCCTCGACTATTGCAACTGGTGATACACTCGCTGAAATTCCATGACGACTATGTCCATTCCATCTTCCCTTCATTTGCAATGAATATGCTCTTTCGGTAATTCTCTCCCTTTTAGCTGAATCAAGTCGTAGATAAATCGGCAACAATTTCGCCAACGGAATTGTCGCACAAAAACTTCTTTGCAGTCGAGAGTAATGTACATGCCAACAGCCGGCGAGACAGACATGGCCGTCGCTCGCACTCTCTTCCTCTGTCAATTCACACCCCGGTCGGCGACAGTGGAACTTTTTGCTCTGACTTCCGGATGTGGACTCTTGTTGGCCGAATACCGCCATTGTGACGCACTTCTTTCCGTCTGCGGATTCGTAGTTGACGGTGGGAATTCCTGGGCCATGTTGAGGATTCGCGGGACTTATGCCGGGCGAAGACCACAGGAGGATTTGCGAGAACGGAGAATCGCCTTCTTGCTCGAGAATCTGTCGTTGATATTCGGTGTGTTGTCGAGGATATTGCAGGTATTCTGAGAGAAGAGGGTCTTTATATGAAACATAATGCCGAAGTTCGCAAGTACTTCCCTCGACGAGCGCCGCTGTTACGAGCGAGGTCGAAACGTGGTAGAATAACGAACATACTGGCCGCGTCGAGTGCCATAATGTCTCTGGAGGTAAAAGCTGCAGAATATCGACCCACACCTCATTTGGCAGCAGCGGAAGCTCGGTCTGAGATGTGACCATTGCAGTGAGTCGCCCGCGGAGCAGATGGGCGCTGTTCTGTGCGGCGATGGGATCGTGAGGGATATTGAGGGATTGCAAAGTCCCGGTGCAGCGGATCGTTGATTGCGCCCCTTTCCGTCGAAATTGGTTCGTACGCACACCGCCCCCTTTAATTTCGAACCCCACGCCAATCTAATTTTAACAGCCGATATTAATGTCAAAGCACATGCAACGCGATCAACCAAATAAGTCTACTCATGGGCAGTCCATTGCTCGCTTCAATTCGCTCTTAAAATATATAACAAACACAAAACAATCTGGCAACCTAGGCCAGTCCTAGACTAGGCCACATATCCCTACTCTGCTTTGATAATTTTGGCAATCAAGTCCTGAGAATTGACAGAGTCCTGCGAAATGTTAGCTGTGGCAGATCAATGGCGATTACCCCTTCGGCAACTTTGATTTGATCAATCTTTCCACCATGAGGTGCGGAGATGACCATTTCCATCTTCATGGCTGAGAGTACAGCAATTGGATCACCCTTCTTAACAACTGATCCAATATGGACTCTCATCTCTACAACCACACCACTCATAGGGGCGCCAACTTGACCTGGATCGCTAGGATCAGCCTTCGGCCTGGAAATATCCTCCGTAGCTACATATTAGCCAGTGTTTCAACTTTGGACATACCAGCTTGCTTATCGTCAATAGGGATCGAACGGACCTCTCCGTTCATCTCGAAGAATACTTCTCGTTGACCAGTCTTCTCGGATACCGGTCCAACAGCAAGCAACTTGATAATCAAGACCTATTTGTCAATCCAATCCCGTTGTTGTGCTATACCTTGCCCTTCTCCAACTCGATGTTGAATTCCTCGCCAATCTCGGGTTTGCTCAAGAAATATCGAGTAGGAAGAATACTGAGATCACCGTATTTCTCAACTACTTGACGATACTCTTCGTAAACCTTGGGATATTGAGTATAACTAGCCACATCGGTTTCGTCGGCGGATCCGAATTTCTGCTCAAGATCAAGTCGAATCTTCTTCAGATCGAAAGGCTTCAATGATTTTCCAGGTCGTTCAGTCAACTTTTGACGACGTCCACGGAGGACCTCATGTTAGCGTTGGCACAAGAGATGAAAAATCACCTTCGTTCGCAGAGGTTCCGGGAAACCTCCGTATGGCTGACCCATAAGACCCTCGAAGAAATCCAATACTGATGCAGGGAAGTCAAGATCTTCTGCTTTCTCCGTTACCTATAATCAGTGTGATTCTCTTGGGTGGCATTACAGAGTCAAAATCAAGTTTGTTCGTTACGAGGAATTGAGCCAAGTCGCCTACTACTTTGGAAGTAGGAGTAACTTTAACAATATCCCCAAGAAGTCTATTGGCTTGTACATACGCCTTCTTCGTTTCTATACATCAGCTTGAAAAAAGCGGAAATCATACCGAGCCATTGCGTTCCCAGACCAAGTTGTGTGGCTTGGAATTTAAGATTGGTGAGCTGTCCACCAGGGATTTCATGGACGTAGACCTCGGAATCAGGACCTTTGAGATCGGCCTCAAAGCACGAGTACAACAATCGCATTTGAGCCCAATACTCATCAAGTGCTCTGACGTGGTCGACGTTCAATCCTGTGTCCAAGCCTGTGCCCTCCAATGAAGCCAAAAATGAGCCGATACTGGGTTGAGATGTCATTCCCGACATACCTAGACATTAGTGCAGGATGTAGGAGAACATACTGTCTGAGCAGACATCGATAGCATCAGCGCCAGCAACTGCGCATGCAACCATAGATGCAACACCGGTTCCGGCGGAATCGTGTGTGTGCACATGGATAGGTAAGTCAGGGTACTTTTTCCTAATCGACCCAATCAACAAGGTCGCTGCCGCAGGTTTCATGACACCTGCCATATCCTTGATTCCAAGAACATGGATCCCCGCAGCTACAATCTTATCCACCAAATCAAGATAGTATTGCAAGTTATACTTCTTCCCAGGGTTCAACATGTCACCACTGTAGCAAATAGTTCCCTCACAAACACCGCCAGCTTTCTTGACAGCCTCAATTCCAACCATGATATTTTCAAGATCGTTCAATGCATCAAATACCCGGAAAACATCAACTCCATTCTCCTTTGCCTGTTGACAGAAATGGTAGATGGCATTATCGGGAAGAGAAGAGTAGGCAACTCCATTCGCTCCACGCAACAACATCTGGAACGGAATATTAGGGACTAATTCTCGTAGTTTGCGGAGTCGGTCCCATGGATCTTCATAGAGGAATCGCATGGCGACATCGAACGTCGCACCACCCCACATTTCGAGACTGTAAGCGTTGGAAAGAGCATAGCTGGTTTGAGGAGCAATGTTGACAAGATCGATGGTACGAACTCGAGTTGCGAGCAAACTTTGGTGAGCATCTCGCCAGGTGGTATCCATGATGAGACAGCCTTTGTTGGCGCGGACTGCTCTGGCGAAGCCCTCAGGGCCCTCTTTGAGGAGAATGTTACGCCAGCCTTTGGTGCAAGGAACGGAGACGTCGATGTTCTTTCCGGGGCTGGCAGGATCAATCAAGGAAGGCAATAGCAATTCCTTCTTTAACAGAGGTTCCCCCTATTCATTAGTTGTGAGATTCAGGGTCATACGATTTGTCCTTTGATGCTGCTTCCGTTGACGATGAGGTCGCCGAGGTATCCGAGTACCTTCTGAGCTCGGTTTTGACCCGTATATAAGCTGAACAACTCCGGAGTGTCGTCGATGAATGTAGTCCAGCAAATACCCTGAACAAATGTATCATGCGTCAACAATCGGAGAAGGAAAGGAATGTTAGTTTTGACACCCCGGATCCTGAACTCGACAAGCGCACGAAGCATCTTGCGCCTAGCAATCTCATACGTCGCACCAGTGCAAGTACATTTAACGAGCATAGAATCGTAATGGGGAGTAATAATTGAGCCAGCGAAGCCATTACCACCGTCCAAACGAACACCATTACCACCCGCGGATCGGTATACTTCAATCTTTCCAGTGTCAGGTTGGAATCCTTGCATGGGGTCTTCGGTGGTGATACGACATTGAATTGCGAATCCGCGATATTGGATCCTTTCTTGTGTCAAACCGAGCTCGGCAAGGGACGCCCCAGCAGCTATCTGAATTTGTGCAGCCACAATGTCGATTCCAGTGATTTCCTCGGTGATGGTGTGTTCGACTTGAATACGAGGATTGATTTCGATGAAGTAGTGTCTTCCCTGGTTGTCGACAAGGAACTCAGCGGTTCCGGCGTTGCGATAATTGACTGCTTTGGCAAGAGTAACTGCATCTCGGAGGATTGCATCTCGGAGTTTTGGATCGAGATCCTTTGCCGGCGCAATCTCGACGACCTTTTGATGACGACGTTGCACACTGCAATCTCGTTCAAAAAGATGTACGACATTTCCCATCGAATCGGCCAGGATTTGGACTTCAATGTGCTTTGGTTTGTCGAGGAAACGTTCGATGAAGACTGTTCCGTCACCGAATGCAGATTTGGCTTCCGAGACGGCACGAGCAAAATTGTCCCTGAAACTTTCTTTGTCACGGACTACCCGCATACCTCGTCCTCCACCTCCCATTGCCGCCTACACTTGAGCCATGATAAGGAAAGGGATACCTTGATGATGACTGGAAAGCCATATTTTTCCACAAATGCATCGGCCTCATTGGGATCCGCTACCGGACCTGGTGTACCAGGTACTACAGGAACGTTGTTTTGCATAGCTAGGAGATCAGCATTGTCCACAGTATTGTAAGATACCGATCGTCCGAGCTTTGGTCTTATCACCGAGTGAGTCGATGACTTCAGGTCTGGGTCCAATGAAGATCAGTCCCGCGTCCTCGACCTTTTTGGCGAACGTTGCATTCTCTGAGAGGAAGCCGTACCCGGGATGGATCATAGAGACGCCGTGAGCCTTGGCAATCTTGATGATTTCATCTTGCGCGAGCTACAAGGTTAACACAACAGCCTCGGGGACATACGTATGCACCGACGGGGGTGAATTGGCCTCTGGCGCCGATAAGAAAAGCCTCG
>Ga0302179_10001079_pt1 | contig 16902 bp, 10 predicted proteins | sample I_Palsa_E3_1_FD_198788 | JGI IMG/M metagenome (GOLD analysis project Ga0302179, IMG submission 198788) | Peat permafrost microbial communities from Stordalen Mire near Abisko, Sweden - I_Palsa_E3_1 | ecosystem: Environmental > Terrestrial > Soil > Palsa > Peat permafrost | place: Sweden...
AAACATCGCCGATGTTTTAGATCCTGAGGACATGAGTATTTACGATGACCTCGCCGGCGGAGTGACCGCGGCGAACATTCTGCACGGAAGCGCGAACGCGATCGGCGGGCAAACGGTGGTGATCAAGTTACGATGGGGCAAACCGGCCAGCCAATTGCCGTTCGAAGGCGCGCTGCCTGGAATTAAATTTGCGCTGGGCGAGAATCCCAAGCGCTCGAATTTCTCGCCGCCGCCCGGAGTGGAACCTCGATATCCCGCGACCCGGCTGGGCGTGGAAGAAACGATTCGCGAAGCTTTCATCGAAGCTCGTCAATACAAAAAGGAGTGGGACGACTACAACCAAAAGAAAGCAGCGGGGAACCAGAATCTAATTCCGCCGCGGCGGGATGAGAAGCTTGAGCCGCTGGTGGAAGTGCTCGAAGGAAAACGGTACGTGCACTCGCACTGCTACCGCGCGGACGAAATCCTGATGCTCATCCGGGTGGCAAATGAATTTGGATTCAAGATCCGTACCTTCCAGCACGTGTTGGAAGGCTACAAAATCGCAGATGAAATCGCGGCGTCCGGCGCCGGCGGCTCCACGTTTTCGGATTGGTGGGGTTACAAGATGGAGGCGTATGACGCGATTCCGTACAACGCTGCGCTGATGACCGACCGTGGCGTGATTGTTTCGGTCAACTCGGACGACGCCGAAGAAGCGCGTCACTTGAATCAGGAAGCGGCCAAGAGCATGAAATATGGCGGCCTGTCAGCCAACGATGCTCTAAAGTTGGTCACTTTGAATCCTGCAATCCAGCTGGGAATCGACAATCGCGTAGGCTCGATTGACGTAGGCAAGGACGCGGACCTCGCTATCTTCAATCACGATCCTTTGAGCGTGTACGCGGTGGTGCAGAAAACACTGATCGACGGCCGCGTTTATTTTGACCGGCAGCGCGATATTGATGCGCGTCCGGCGCTTGAAAAGGAAAAGCAAGACTTGCTGGCAAAGGAAAAGAAAGCTGCCGAAGAGAAAAAAGCGGAAGGAAAATCAGAAAGCAAGCCGGAGAAAAAGCCTGATGCCAAAAAGAAACAACCGCCGACCAGCCAAGGCAACGTAGGCAACATTGCCGGAGGTGGCCTGTGAGCAGAGCTATCAGCGTGAAGTCCTCGAGCTTGCAGCTAATTTCATTTTGTTTGGCGCTTTCGCTAGCGTTTCCTCTGTGGTCGCAACCGGCCGCGAATGTTTACGCTATCAAGGGCGCCAAGGTTTACACCTTGGCGGGGCCCGCGATTGAAAACGGCATTGTGGTGATTCGCGACGGAAAAATTGCAGCAGTTGGAGCGAATATCGCAGTTCCCGACGATGCGCAAGTGATCGATGCGGCAGGGCTGGAAGTTTATCCCGGAATGTTCGATCCAATCACGCAAATAGGGCTGAACGAGGTCGGTGCGGTTTCAGCGACGGTGGACACGCGTGAGCTCGGGGCGTTCAATCCTGAGCTGATCGCTGCGACGGCGGTGAACTCGGCGACTGCACACATTCCAGTGACACGCGCGAACGGGATAACGGAAGTGCTCGCGGTGCCGGGCATCGGCGGGTTCGATTCGGAAGGCGGCGGAGTGATCACCGGCCAGGCTTCGGCGTTCAATTTGGCCGGCTGGACAATGGACGAGATGCAAATCAAGCGTTCGGTGGCAATGGTGATTAATTGGCCGTCGATCCAGACGCGTTCGTTCGATTTTTCAACGTTCAGCTTCAAGGAAAAACCGTACACCGAAGCGAAAAAAGAATACGACAAGTCGGTGACCGAACTAAGTGACTGGCTGGTGCGCGCGCGGCACTACGCGCAGGCGAAAGAGAAAGGTTCGCCGGATCTTTTTGTGCGCGATTTGAAGCTGGAGGCGCTTGTGCCGGTGGTGGAAGGAAAACTTCCGGTACTGATGGTGGCGGATGATGCGCGAGACATTCGCAACGCGGTGGATTTCTGCGCGAAGCAAAATCTGAAAATGATTCTAGCGTCCGGCGCAGAGAGTTGGAAAGTGAAGGACCTGCTGAAGGAAAAGAAGATCCCGGTGATTCTGGGTCCTACGGAGCGGCTTCCCGAACGAGAGGACGTTCCGTACGACAAGCCAATGACCCAGCCGGCCGAATTAAACGCAGCTGGAATTCCATTTGCGTTTTCGAGTTTTGGCACATCTTTCTCGCGCAGGCTTCCGCAGTATGCCGGAACGGCGGTCGGTTATGGTTTGCCGCATGACGAAGCTCTGAAATCCGTAATGTTGAATGCCGCGCAAATCCTGGGACTTGGAGATCAAGTGGGCGCTCTGGAGCCGGGAAAGTTGGCAAACATTATTGTGACGAGCGGCGACCCGCTGGAAATTCAAACCCAAGTGCGCTACCTCTTCATCAAAGGACAGCTCACCAGCACGGATAATCGCCATCGCGATCTCTACGAGGAGTATCGCAAACGTCCTGTGCCGCCTCGTTAGTTCCGCCAGTGCTAGGTTTGTGGGCACGCCCCCCGGGCGAAATGAAGTTACGGGTGTGCCAGATCTAGTCCTTTCCACCGCAGTTCGGTCAATTTCATTGGCCCAAACCCTCGACGGTCACCTGGGACCCGGCGTGTCCAAAAAGTTCACCCTGAGTACCTTCGTACCATTGCCGCACCTAACGACACCCCTAAAAAATGCTTATATCAGAAGAACCACACCTTCTGGGGGGACGGCGTAGCGCCGGTATAACAATGGCACCACTAACGAAGGACACTTCAGAAGTGACAAATTCAGCTGTGGAAGCCGGCAGCTCGAATCGCGGCACTCCGGCGAAGGCGAGCCCGGCTGGGCACCTGCGGTCCGACGCTGTGTCCCTGGAAGTTCCGGTCAAAGTGCACGGCTCCCGCGTGACTGAAGTGGTGCGTGAAATCACGCCGCACACCGAACCGTTCGAGGAACAAACGAGCACGATGATCGTGTTCCCTCAGGGCGCGGTGATTCGAATGTCCACGTCCGTCAACGTGGGTCAAATGCTGGTCGTGACCAACTTGAAATCGCGTCAAGATGCGATTTGCCGCGTGGTGAAGGTCCGCACATTTTCGAATTTGCAGGGCTACGTCGAAGTTGAATTCACGCACAAACAGCCCGGGTATTGGAGCGTTTACTTTCCTTCCGAAGGACCCGCAACTGCAAACAAACCAGCGCAACCGGCCGCACCAGCACCGGCGGTGCCTGTCGTCAAGCAGGCGCCCACTGCGTCGGCTTCGGATATTTCCTGGGCGCCTGCACCTGCTCCCGCGGTCACGGAAAAACCGGCCGAAGCAACGTCGTTTTCGCCAGCCATCAAACCGGCAGTTGCTGATCCGCAGATTGATTCGCCAACTAAACCCGAACCGTCTTTCATTTCGATTGGTCTGCAGGAACAAGTGCAGCCTGCAGCGTCCACGATCACGCCCGCGCCGCCAGCGCCCATCGCACCGAGTTTTGAAACTCTGAAGAAAGCGCCGGCTCCGGAAAAAGCCAATGAGGGCAATGTAATTAATTTTCCGTCGGCTTCCGTTGTGGCGCATCCCTCGGCCATTTCACACCCGGATTCGCATGCGCCAGCGCCGGCACTATCGTCAATGCAGGAAGTCCATGTCGGCTCCGCGGGCTCTGCTGAGCTCGCAGCCACGATGTCCGACGAAAGTGTGCGTAGTTCATTCGGAAGTCTCTCCGGCGGCGCAACTCTTAGCGCCCAGCGTCCCGGATCCGCTGCAGCATCTGACGATGCATTGGATTCCTACACCGGGGCTTCGGCCAAATCAAAAACGCCAGCAGGGCAGAACTGGATTTTGATAGCCGCGGTCATAACCTTGTTGTTTATTGCAGTAGGCGCCGGCGTCTTCTACATTCGAACGCAGTCTGCGAGCGGAAACAGCGCAAAATCAAACTCGCGGGCACTCACTCAACCGCCGGCCGCAGCCAATTTGAATGCCCCCAAAACACCGGAAGTGAGTGCGGCACCTCAGGTCTCTAATCCGACTCGCGCCGCGATAGCAAACCCAGCTCCTTCTATAATCGTCAATGGAAGTGCTCCGGCTGAAAAACACGATTCACCGGTTTCTGCAAACCGGCCCGGAACCCCCGCAAAGCAGGACGCACCGCATGTCACGCCGGATATGATGAACGCAACTTTGAATTCCCATCCGGTGAGTTCGCAACGGACCGGCGGCGAAGAAGCGGATGCCGCGCCGTCGCTCGACGCAGCAGCGGAGCCAGCAGCGTCCGCGAGCGGCGCACTCCCTGGAGTTATCGGTTCATCCGATGTCGCGTCGCCTCCCGCGCCGGAGATCAAGCCGGATGGCCCGGTGAAAGTCGGCGGACTCGTGAAGGAACCCAAGCTCATTTTCTCCACTCTTCCGATTTATCCTGCCGCTGCCAAGAATTCCAACATTGAAGGCGACGTTGTCATCCGGGCAACAATTGACAAAACCGGACGCGTAACCCATACGGAAGCGATTTCGGGACCTGCGATGTTGCGGCAATCCGCCCTGGACGCCCTCGGCCGATGGAAGTATGAGCCGTCGAAACTCGATGGACAACCGGTATCCGTACAGATGCTCGTGACAATCAAGTTCCACCGATAGTTTCGATCCTCAGCATTTCTGCCTAAGGAGTAAACCGAAGCGGGATCGCTCCCGAGCGCCGCTTCTTTTCGATCGTCCACGCATCGAATATAGTATCGTTACGTTTGCAATCGAATTCAGTGCATGCCGAGGTGATAGATGCGCGAAGCAGTAATTGTCAGTTCCGTGAGAACTCCAGTGGGCAAAGCTTCCAAGGGAGTGCTGCGTGCCACGCGTCCTGATGATCTGGCTGCGGTGGTGATCAAAGAAGCAATCGCGCGGGCCGGCGGGCTGGACCCGAAAGAGATTGAAGATGTCATCCTGGGCTGCGCGATGCCCGAAGCTGAGCAAGGAATGAATGTGGCGCGGATCGCGTCGTTGCGCGCCGGCTTGCCTGTGGAAACTTCCGCCATGACGATTAATCGCTTTTGTTCGTCTGGACTTCAGGCGATTGCACTGGCTGCGGAGCGCATCATGGCAGGGCAGGGAGATGTTGCGGTGGCCGGCGGCACTGAATCCATGAGCATGGTTCCGATGGGTGGAAACAAAATTTCGCCAAATCCTTCGCTGATGGACAGTTATCCGGATGCTTATCTGGGTATGGGGCTCACTGCCGAAAATCTCGCCAAGAAATACGGCATCACGCGGGAGCAGTCCGATGAGTTTTCTTTCGCTAGCCATCAGAAAGCTATCGCTGCCATCGCCGCAGGGAAATTCAAGGAAGAAATCGTGCCGGTGGAAGTGAATTACGTCAGTTTCGAGAGCAACGGAAACGGGAACTCGAACGGAACGAAGGCGAAAAACGTAAAGATTAATTTCGATACAGATGAAGGTCCGCGGAGCGATACCTCCGTTGAGGTGCTCGGAAAGCTGAAGCCTGCGTTCCACGCACGCGGAGTCGTGACTGCGGGGAACAGCTCGCAGATGAGTGACGGCGCGGCAGCGGCCGTGGTCATGAGCGCCGAGCGAGCACGAGCGCTTGGATTGAAACCCCTCGCGCGGTTCCTGGCATTTGCAACCGCGGGATGCCTTCCGGAAGAGATGGGCGTCGGCCCCGTGTATGCAATTCCGAAAGCGCTGAAGATTGCAGGTCTGACGATCGATCAAATTGATGTGATTGAATTAAACGAGGCGTTCGCAGCGCAGTCGTTGGCGGTGATCAAACTTGCCGGTTTGGATCCCGCGCGCGTCAACGTGAACGGCGGCGCGATAGCGCTGGGCCATCCGCTAGGCTGCACCGGCGCGAAGCTGACGGCCACGATTCTGCGTGAACTGGATCGCCGCAAAGGACGCTACGGCATGGTAACCATGTGCGTGGGCGGCGGCATGGGCGCGGCTGGAATTTTCGAGCGCCTCTCGTAAGGATACCGGCTCACTCGCGCTTTGCCGGTTTGAAAAGCCCAACCGTATTTCCTTCGGGATCCTGCATCCAGGCAAATTTACCTGTGGGTATGTCCATCGGAGGTACGAGCACCTTTCCTCCCAACCCTTTTGCCTTGTCCAGACAGGCTTGTACATCGTCCACACGGACATAGAAGATCGTGTAGTGATGGGGTTCGTGGCCGAGCGCGGTGATGTGGCCGGCGACCGGTTCTCCGGTCTGGATCATCACGGCTGGGCCCATTGGCTCAAACTTCCAGTCAAACAAGCTGGAGTAAAAATCCTGGGTCTTCTTGGTGTCGCGGCATCCGATTTCAAAGTGGACCACTGGATTTCCCATGTGTCTCCTTTGCTGAAGTAAGAATGTTCTTCGTTATTTCGTTTTACCGGGTATTTGAACGCGAAGCACGCGAGCGAGCTTCGATAATCGAGGAATATAACTGCGGAAAGCTTCATTCTGCAACGGGCATTTGGCTATAGCGATCGAAGGTCACAAAACTTCTGTTTTGTCGTAGAATCAAGGCATCGTTCGGTCTTTTGACGGAGGACAGCATCATGGCCACTACCTCGGTTTCGGCGGCGCTGAATCGCGGCGGCGCATTCTTGATTACATCCTGCCTGCCCGAAGATATTTTTACTCCGGCAGACGTTTCTGACGATCAACGCCTGGTCGGCCAAACTGCCGAAGAGTTCGTACAGAAAGAAGTTGTGCCGGAAATATCCGCGCTGGAACAGCACAAAGAAGGGCTGATGGCGCAGATGCTGAAAAAGGCGGGCGAAATCGGCCTGCTGGGCGGCGCGATTCCCGAAGAGTACGGTGGTGCAGGCCTCGACAAAGTATCCTCCACGGTCCTCGCGGAAAAACTTGCAGCTTACGGTTCCTTCGCCGTTTCGTGCGGAGGCCACTCGAGTATCGGGACGATCCCAATTGTGTACTTTGGTACCGAAGCGCAGAAGAAGAAATACCTCCCGAGAATAGCGACCGGCGAGCTGCTCTCCTGCTATTGCCTCTCCGAAGCGCAGGCCGGATCGGATTCGCTCGCAGCACGCACGCGCGCGGTGCTTTCTCCGGATGGCAAGAACTGGATACTGAACGGGCAAAAGATGTGGATAACGAATGGCGGCTTCGCCGATGTCTACATCGTATTCGCAAAGATTGACGGAGAAAAATTCTCCTGCTTCATCGTGGAACGCGGAGCCCCCGGTTTTTCGGTGGGAGCGGAAGAAAAGAAAATGGGCATCCGCGGCAGCTCTACTGTGCCGATATTTTTCGAAAACACTCCGGTTCCCAAAGAGAATCTTCTGCACGAAGCGGGACGCGGCCATATCGTTGCATTCAACACACTGAACGTGGGTCGTTTTTCGCTGGGCGCCTCCTGCCTCGGCGGATCGAAGAAAGTGCTGGAAGCTTCTTCGAAATATTCCAAGGAACGAACAGCGTTTGGCAAACGGCTGTGCGACTTCGGCCTGATCAAGGCGAAGCTCGGAGAAATGGCGATTCGGTTATACGCCCTGGAGTCCATGATGTACCGGTCCGCGGGGATGGTGGAAGCCGCCGTCGCAAACCCGAACTCTGGCACGGACAAAACGCAGCAGGCTATGCAGGTCCTCGAGGAATACGCGATCGAAAGTTCCATAAGCAAAGTGGTCGGCAGCGAGACGCTGGACTTCTGCGTCGATGAGGGCGTTCAAATCTTCGGGGGCTATGGCTTTCACGAAGACTACCCGGTGGCACGCGCTTACCGTGACAGCCGCGTGAACCGAATCTTCGAAGGGACGAACGAAATCAATCGCATGCTCATCATTCAAATGCTGATGAAGCGTTCGATGGCGGGCATTTTGCCTTTGATTCCCGCGGCGATGAAGCTGGCGGACGAAGTGCTGGCAGGTCCGTCGTATGAGGAGTCTGAAAGCGGAGCTTTTGCTGAAGAAGAGCGCTCACTGGCGCAGGCGAAGAAAATTTTCCTTCTTGCCGCGGGAACAGCGGTGCAGAAATTCCGCGAAAAACTTGCCGACGAGCAGGAAGTGATGGCGGCGCTGGCCAATGTGGTGATGGATGTGTATGCCATGGAATCTTCGCTCCGCAGGGCGCAGAAGGCGTCGGCAGCGCGAGGAGAATCCGCGAGCGTTATGTGCGACGCAGCCCGAGCGTTTATATATGACGCGATGGACCGCGTCGAGAAACAAGCTCGCACAGCACTAGCCGCGACGGTCGCCGGTGACACGCTGATAACACAGCTCGCGGTGCTGCGGCGTTTCGCAAAGCATGCTCCTATCGACACGATCGCGTTAAGAGCGCGTGTTGCGGCCGCGGTGCTGGCACAGGATCGCTATCCGTTCGAAGGGCGTTAAGCCTGAAAAAACTGATTCGCTTCAGGCGAAACAAAACGCAAGTGAAATAGCCTGTAGCCGAAAAGGGGCAACAAAAAACGTCCGCGTAGGCGACCTTGTATCAAATCCGCACTAGTTCGAGTTACGGAAACCCTTTTCTCTTTTCCCTCGATTTGGCTTCCTGATTCCCCGACACTGGCGGGTTTTCAACGAGTTATGGGGTGTTCGTTTTGGTCTTCTGCTTGCTTCTACACGAATGAGGCAAACGAGGGCTAATGAAAATCATCCTGGAAAGACTGAATGCATTTGCAGTCGGGGCTATCGAAAAGGCGAAACTGCGCAAGTGGCTGCTAGTTGCGATCGGAATTTTCTTCTTCTTGCAAATCTATTTCGTGCGCGAATTGCTCGCTGCTGAGCTGTTGTTCGGTGTTGCGTTTGGCGCGCTGCTGGTTATTGGCGGAACCGCTTATCTTCTGGGAGCAATCGGTGAGCGAGGGTTGGATTTGACGGAAGCAGGAATTCGCGTGGTCGCGCGTTCGGCGCGCCGGGGATACAACATGGTGGACGAGCTCAGTAGAAAGTCGTTCCGCCATCCACGGTCAGAGTCTGCCCAGTAATCTCGCTCGATTAGTTCGACACTAGAAGCAGGGCCGCGGATGCAATTTCATCCACCGTCTGCGGCCTGTCCTGCGGGTTACCTCGCAAGGTCTGCCCAACTAGCCGTTCGCCGCCGGAGTGAAAATACCCGGCAAGTCCTCATCGCAATTCTAGCGACATTTTGGTCTCCGGCACCTTCCCTGGGCTAGGAGCGTTTCATCCTTTCCAACTATATGGATTAATTGGACATTTTGGCGTTGGAGGCCTGGCCGGGCTTCGACCATCCATGAGGAACTCGGCGAAGGAACGAAGTGGAAGGGAAAGGCCAGTTCAGGTAAAATAAGACTCTTTGCGGAGAGTGAATTGACCTTAACGAATATACAAGGCACAACGAACGGGGGCAAGACGCTGGTGCGCGTCCGGCCGCGCGGATTCTGTGCGGGCGTGGTTCGCGCAGTGGACATCGTAGAGCTCGCGCTCGAAGCTTACGGACGCCCGGTTTACGTTCATCATGAAATCGTTCATAACCGCTATGTGGTGGATCAGCTGCGGCGCCGCGGCGCAATCTTCGTGGAATCGATTGATGAAGTTCCGGTCGGCGCTGTGCTTGTTTTCAGCGCTCACGGGGTGCCACCGCGGGTCCGCACGGAAGCGCAGGAGCGGCAGTTGCGCGTCATTGATGCCACTTGCCCGCTGGTGACGAAGGTGCACTTGGAAGCTCTTAAATTTGCGCGCGAAGGGCGCACGCTGATTCTGATCGGCCATCGCGATCATCAGGAAATCGTCGGAACGTCGGGAGAAGCTCCGGAGCAGACCCTGGTTGTGGGCAGCGTCGAGGAAGTGGACCGACTCGAAGTACAGGACCCGAATCGCCTGGCATTCCTTACGCAGACGACCCTGTCGCTCTACGACACGCAGGAAATAGTTGCGCGCCTGCGCCAGCGGTTCCCGGCTATCGTCGGACCGGCTTCGGACGACATCTGCTACGCGACGCAAAATCGTCAAGAAGCAGTAGAAGCGTTGACGCGCGAAGTGGAGCTGATATTCGTGGTCGGCTCGGCGAACAGCTCGAACTCGAACCGGCTTGTGGAAGTGGCGAAGCGCGCGGGCGTAGCGGCGCGTTTGATCGAAGATTCAAACGATATAGACGCTTCCTGGCTCACAGGAGTGACGACTCTGGGATTGACGGCCGGCGCGTCGGCACCGGAGATTCTGGTGGAGCAAGTGAGCCAGCGGCTCTCGAATTTCGGATTTACGAATCACCGCGATCTCGACCTAATTCGCGAAGACGTGCGCTTTACGCTGCCGCCGGAACTTGCAGCGCGGCAGAATCCGGTGGCGCAGTAATCCGTCGACGGTCGGATGCCGGCAAGAAAAGTTTAAGGAGCTCTTGAGTGGCGGTTAAAGTAGTCCGCCAGCCGAATAAGATCGCACTCCTCGGCGCGCCCACAAGCGCGGCCGCAATGTCGCTTGGGCACGAGGGAGGGCCTGCTGCATTGCGTGCAGCGGGATTAATCGAGAAACTAAACTCGATTGGTTACGCGGTAAGTGATCTTGGCGATGATCCTGCCCAGCAATACAAACCCGACAACGACAGTCCCCGTGCACGTAATCTTCCGAGAGTACTTGCCGCAATCGAAGCGCTGAAGCCGCGCGTCGAGCTGGCCGTTAAATCCGGCGCGCTTCCACTGATTTTAGGAGGGGATTGCTCTATCGCGCTGGCCGCAGTAGCAGGCGTGCGCCGCTATTTCCGCCATGTGGGCATGATTTATATGGACCGCGATGCCGATTTGAACACGCCGGCAACGACGTCATCCGGCTGCCTAGATGGCATGGTTGTTTCGCATTTAACTGCCCGCGGCGCTCCGGAGCTTGTGCGATTTTGGGGTGAACCACCGCTCGTGCGCGAGCCAGACCTCGCGCTGTTTGGAGTGGAGCGTCTCGATCCGGCTGAAGAGCAGTTGCTGAAGCAATCACCGCTCCGGCGATACCTGGCGAAAGACGTGAAGCGCATGGGCGCGAAGGCGGCGGCACAAGAAGCGGTCGATCGAATTCGCGGAAATGGCTACGAATTCTTGTTGCACTTCGATGTGGACGTGATCGCAGACTTTCAGGCGACAAATTATCCCGGCGCCGGCGGCTTGACTATCGAAGAGGTTCGCGAGGCTCTTCTAGTGTTCCTGCAGCAGAAGCATCTTGCGGCGATGGAAGTAACTGCTTACAACCCGGCAAAAGATTCGGACGGGCGCGGCGCGAAATTGATTATCGATTTGTTGGCTGAAGTGCTTGGCGCGAGGCTGGACGCGTTGAATGCGGTGGCAGCGTCAACACTCGTTCCTGAGCTTTCCAGCACAAGCGCGTCCGCACCAAAATCTTCTGCGGAAAGTGCCGCGCCCGCCCACGGAATCGCCGAGCCAGTCCTGACCTCTGCAAAGGCGGGAGAGGCCTGGTCCTCTGATTCGCTCGACACCGAGAACGAGCCGGATTCCGGCGAATCCGATTCCGGCGGCCACGACGTTGGGCGAGCGGCATCTTCCGGCGAATCGGATGGATCGGCTTCCTGAACGTATCGCATACCAGTAAATCGAACTTGATATTCCACAATCCCAGTCCATGACATTCCAGCCCGCTGTGATTATTTTCGACGTGGACGGCGTTTTGGTGGACACGCGAGGCTCGTTTCAACGCACAACGCTTGAAACTGTGAAATTCTTTGTGGGCAAGAGGGTCACTCGCCGGGAACTCCATCGCTGGAAAAATCGACCGGGCTTCAATGACGACTGGAAACTGTCCACAGCTTGGGTAAATGCGCTCGGAAAGAAGATCGAATACGACGAAGTGAAGGGCAAGTTTGTCGAAATTTACTGGGGTAAAAACGGCAAAGGAAATGTGACGCGAGAAAAATGGCTGCTGCCGGCTGCGAATTTGCGGCGCCTTTCAAGACTTGCGGAGCTCTATATCTTCACCGGCCGGATCCGACGGGAGCTTGATTACACCTTGGATCGCTGCAGATGCCGGTTTTTTTTCCACGGGATAGTCAGCGTAGAAAATGTGAAGCGGCCAAAGCCGGCTCCGGACGGTCTACTGCAGATTTTGAATGGCCGCGATCCGGGGAACGCGCTGTACGTGGGCGACAATGTGGATGATGCCCTCGCCGCTCAGGCTGCGAAAATGCCGTTCGTGGGTATCCTCCCGCGACGGAGCGAAGAACGCCGACAGCGTGGTACTCGGCTCCGTGGGCTGGGAGCCCTAACTATCTTGAGTGATATCAAAGAGTTAGAGGGTTGGTTGAAAAGACGGCGCGGGCGCTAAGTTCTTCCTATTACCTCTCACCTACGATATTTATAGCCCAACGGTTAGTACTAATCACGACACCCGTACCATTGCAGCGCCAGTCCCTAACCTACATACTTTACTGTAGAGGCGGGGTTCTAGCCCCACATCTATGGCCACAAATTCCAACACTCGGCCCGCAGCGGCCCGCGCTTTCGTGCGTAGCCTTAACATTTTGTTGAAATTCGCGCGGATGTACGATTTTGGTCACCCGCGCACGGTAAAGCAGTTCGAAACCGGTTGGAGCGAGCTGCGCACCGCGCTCGGCTCAGGCTCCGAGAATGAAGCCGGCGTTCTGCTGGGCGTGTCAGGAGATCAACTTCTGCTCGATGGCACACCATTGGAGTCGGCAGCGGCGGAGAAGAGTTTTGCAAAGATGCTTTCATCCGCGGGCATCGCCAGCATTCACTTTTCCCCTAAGGTGACACAAGCAAGTCTGGCAAGGTTCGTGCGTGCTTTTCCCACCGGCACTGGCGCAAAGCCGGTGCAACTAGCCGAACAATTGAAGACGGCGTTGCAAGGCGATCCGCACATCCACGTGAACGAAGTGTGTTTTGTGCCGGCCGACTCCGCAGTCGCCAAATCCACAATTGCGGCGCAACTTGCTGCGCGCACGCTGGGTTTAAACTCCGAAAAATCCGACGAACTCTTCAACGATCCCGAGAGACTTTTGCAATTGATCATTGCCGCGGAAGGAACAAAAGGGTCTGGGTCTGGGAGCGGGCCGAGGGCCGGCGGCCTGGGCGGGGACGGTTCCGGCGACGGCAATGGCGGTAGCGGATCAGGCGGAGACGGCAGCGGCGGCAGTGGTTCAGGCAATGGCGGTGGAAGCGGAGATGGGAACGGCGGCGGCTCCGGAAATGGTTTCGAGGGGTCCGGTTCCGGTCGCGGCGGCGGTTCCGAGTCGCGAGGAGGAGATGGGCGAGGCACGGGCGGACATGGCGGCGGTCCCGGATATTACGCGGGCGACTCGTCGGAAATAATTCGTGGGATTCCCGCAGGAGACGGCGAGCCGGGTGCTGATGGTGTTCGCATGTCAGGTCCGGTTAGTTCCGTAGGCGGTTCGGAAGGCGGAACCGGCAGCGGCGGATCGTCTGGCGCCGGAACGTGGAACATTGTCGGCGGCGATGGCGGTGGAGCAGCTTTGGAACCGGACGCCGGCGGCTTTTGGTTCAACAAGGACGGTTCGAAGCAATCGTCAAGCGAGGGACAAGGGTCGGGAACGCGCATCAGCGGTGGAGTTCCTGTTCACGGATCAAATTTAGCAAGCGAAAGCCGCTCCAGCGACTTCGGCACTTGGAATATTGTTGGAGGCAGCGAAGAGGGCGCTCCTCTTGATCCCAATGCCGGCGGGTTCTGGCTCAAGAAAGAAAATTCCACGGAATCCGGATCGAATGCGCGTGGCCTCAGCGGGGAAGCAATCCCAGTAGCTCCGGGACATGCTGCGCGGGGCGGAGGTGACATCGGTTCGACGCGCGGCGCAGGTTCTGGCGGAGCAGGCTCCGGGCCCGGCGGGCCAGGCCGAAGCGATAGAAGCAGTGGATTGGGTTCTTCGCCTTCCGCTTCTGGTGGCAGCAATCCAGCGGGACAGAGCGGAGGCGGGAACCGTGGCGCGGGTACCAGAAACACAGGTGGATCCGGCCCAAACATTTGGAAAGTGCCCGAATCAGGCAGCTCGGAACCGGGCGAGGTGAGCCGTTGGGGAAACGCAACGGCTGGAATTCGCGGCAGCCGTTCCGCGCGCGGTGCCGCCGGTTCAATGGCCGTAGAAACCGGGCTCATGACTTTGCATGAAGATGAATTAAAAGGAATTTTGCAGGTTCTTGCACAGATTGCCCGGACGACGGACTCATCCAAAGACAGAATTGATCCGGCTTCTTTTCAATCGCGACTATCCACGCTGCCGCGGCGCGCTCGCTTTACGGTGAGCCAAGCGTTGTCGGCGCTGGCTGCGCAAGCGCCATCGGAAACGTCGGACAAACCGACGCTCATGAAGCTTGCGGAACACATCGCCGTCCGTTTCGCGCTGGAAAGTTACGAGAAAGGGGACATCGAAGTAAACGCGGTGCGTCAAGTGTTAGACGAAATGAGCCTGGAGCTGGACGGCTTGCGAAAGATTCTGGGCGTGTATGAAGAAAAGATGAGTCGCCACGGAATCGAAGTGCAGTCTCACGTGGACCTTCTGGCTCAGCAGTTTTGGGCTCAGGTGGGAGATGAGAAGAAGAAAGCCGTGCTCGAGTCTCCCGAGGCCTGGTGCGTTCCTCCTGCGAAGATCCGGGAATACGTGGAAGGATTGACGGAACGCGGCGAAAAGGAAGCGGCAGAGAATACTCTGCGCAATTATGCGAATTGCATCACGAACAAGTCTCCCGAGCAGCGACGCCAAACTTCCATGGGTCTTTCCGAACTGGCAGGACTTTACGCGAAGAGTGATGAACGGCTGCTGGTAGAGACAATCCGCAAGGTGGGCGTTCAACTCGCCGAAGAGCGGGATTCCGAACTGCAAAGCCTAGTAGGCGCGGCATTCGTTCGCCTGTCACAGGAAGCGGCGAATAAGCGATCGTACCCGGCGATCCAGCGCGCGGTCGAATTAGTGGAATATGTGGAAACCGAGCGGCCCGGTCTGGGGAACAATCTGCGTCCGAGGATTGCAATTGAGAACCGCTTGCCGGAGTTCATCGAAGAAGCGCTGAAAGCGGGCAACGTTCCGAGCGGGTTGGCGGATCTTCTGCGACGCATGCCGGCACCCGCATCCGAGCACTTGGCTGGCCGGTTCAGCCGTTCCGGTTTTCGCGAAGATTGCGATTTATTGATTTCAATGATGGAAGTGCTGGGGCCGGAAGGACTGCAGCATTTACGTGAACAACTTCGCAAGGGCGGCGCCGTAGAAGTGACTGAAGCGATCGGCATTCTGACGCGTATGGACGCGGACCTGGTAGTGGAAGTGCTTCCAGGACGAATGTCCGAGTGGAAACGCACGACTCACGACAGAGTGGTGCGGCAGATTTCTTCCAGCGGCGGGTCTGAGAGAGGCCGCTTGCTGCTGACGATATTCGATAGCCTTGACGCGCTGATCCGCCCGCTTGCGATCGATGAGATTGGGATGAGCGGAGAGCAGGGGTCGGACATGCGTTTATTGCGTCTGGCTGAAGGCGATTTGCCAAAAGACGGCACGGGATACCTGCGGTTAAAAGCGATTGAAGCGCTTGGCCGACTTCGCACCGGGGGTGCGGAAGTTGTGCTGCGAAAAATCGCGGAGGCCCGCAAGGCATTTCGCTGGGCTAATCCGAGCGAATTGAGACTCGTGGCGGCACAAGCGATGGAGAAGATTGACCCTGAATGGATACGCAATTTCGTTCCACGAAGCGGTCTAAGTGTTGCGGAACTTTCGATTGAGCCGCTCGACGCGGATCCAAATTCTTCGGCAATACGGCAACGGCGCTACCCGCGCTTGCGGCTGGAACACGCCGTGTCGGGCATGACCACGAATCTGAAGGAAAATTGCAGGTTGGATATTCCGGAACTGACTTTGGGCGGCGGTGTTGCAATTTGCGACCAGAGTTTGCATCCTGGCAGCCTGGTAAACATGAAACTGAACACCGGACAAAAGCCGGTGAAAGCGCAAACCATCGTTCGCGATGCGAACACGCAGGCGCGCGCGTTCGAGGTGGTGGAAATGGACCTCGAGGAGCGAGCCAAGCTGCGCAGGTTGCTGGTTGCGCTGGGAAACATTCAAAAACAATCGACGCCGAAGGATCGCAGCCGGCGCGGTACGCGTGCGATCATCATTAGTCAGACCTAAGAACGTTTCGCAAACTCCTGCCGCCATCTTCCATGTTGCGATGATCGAAGTGAGGACGTAGCTTTTCGTTCATTCGAAGAGATCCGAGCCGCAGAGCGGCGACGACTAATGCACCGATAGTGGCAGCGCACAGCAAAAAAGCCGGTGTGAAATCGCTTCTAAGAACAAGCCATGCAATGATGCACATCCCCGTGGTCAGTCCATAGGTTGTCAGAGCTACATTTCTGGGCGACCAGTTCAGCCCCAACAATAAATCGTAAGGAATTACCTTTTTCGCATTTTCGACAAGTTGGGAGTTTCTTCTCGCGTCGAGCTAGTGCTTTATTGCTTGCAGGAAAGACCTAGCGGCGCGGCCGATTCCTAGCCTGTCGCGATTCGCACATCACGTGAATTGAGAATACGGCCCACGAAGAAAACATTCCAATTCCTGTTTATCGGCTTGTTGTGTATCGGGACCCGTGCGCAAACCGGCAAAGCTCGCGCGCCGGTGCCGATTTTTGAGGAAATAGCGGCGCGTGCCGGCCTCACCATTTCCCACATCTCCTCGCCCGACAAGAAGTACATCGTCGAATCTATGAGCGGTGGCGTCGGCTTTATTGATTGCGATAACAGCGGCACCCTCTCGGCATTGGTCGTCAACGGCTCGACCGTCGATCGCTACAGACAGGGCGGCGACCCGATGATCACGCTCTACCGCCAATCCACCCCACTGAAATTTGAGGACATCACAAAGCAAGCAGGGCTCAGCCGCAAGGGCTGGGGCATGGGCGTTGCCGTCGCCGATTTTGACAACGATGGTTTGCCCGACATATTCGTCACCGGCTACGGCGGCAATGCGCTCTACCGTAATCGTGGCAATTGCACTTTTGAAGATGT
>Ga0302179_10001084_pt1 | contig 16857 bp, 10 predicted proteins | sample I_Palsa_E3_1_FD_198788 | JGI IMG/M metagenome (GOLD analysis project Ga0302179, IMG submission 198788) | Peat permafrost microbial communities from Stordalen Mire near Abisko, Sweden - I_Palsa_E3_1 | ecosystem: Environmental > Terrestrial > Soil > Palsa > Peat permafrost | place: Sweden...
TATCCACGCGATCGGTGAGGCGATCACCAGCGCCAGCAGCACCAGCCGAACAAACTGCCGGTTCAGCATTAACGCAATGTCCCCGGTCGTCGCGCCCAGCACATTGATGACCGTATATAGCTTGTTCCGCGCGAGGACCCGCGCCGCGATCCGGAAATAGTTTCCAAACATGATATTTATTTTTGCCGGTTCTATGGAAATTACGCCAAGTTTGCATCATCCCAAAATACTTCCGCTAAAATCCGCAAGACATTTATGGTAAGAAATTATCTCAAAATAGCCCTCCGCCATCTCTCCCGGGACAAAACCCACTCCCTGATCAATATCGCCGGTCTTGCAGTCGGAATGGCCGTGGTACTGCTCATCACCGCCTGGATCTGCAATGAATGCTCCTATGAAAAATACAACCCCAACTATGACCGGATCGCCCGCGTCCAGGTCACGTATACCGTGAACGGCCAAATCAACCCCAGCTCTTCTACACCCCTGCCCCTGGCCGATGAGCTTCGCAGCCGATATGGCAGCGCCTTTACCCGGCTTAGCCGCTCCTGGTGGATCCAGGAACGCGTCCTGGCTTATGACGACAAACAACTAAAACAGAAAGGCAATTTCATGGAACCCGATGGTCCGAATATCCTTGCGCTGACGATGCTCAAGGGGTCGGTAAATGCCTTGTCGGATGCCTCCTCCGTCTTCCTGTCCGCCTCCGCCGCCAACGCCCTCTTCGGCGACACCGACCCGATCGGCAAAACGATCACTATCGATACCAAAATGGTCGCCAGCGTCCGTGGCGTCTATAAGGACCTGCCGGACAATTCCCAATTCACCGATCTCCGGTTCATCGGCTCATGGGAGCTTTTTAGGAATACGCATGGTTTTGTCCGGCAGGCGCAGAACAACTGGGGATTCGATATTGAAGAGCTCTATGTCCAGCTCGCGCCAAATGTCAACATCACGCAGCTCTCCGCCCAGCTCCGCAACAGCATCAAAGACCACCTCGGAAAGAACAACGATGCGGCCGGCTATCACCCGCAGGTCGCCCTCGACCCGATGCCACGCTGGCATCTCTATTCGGGCTTTTCCACCGATACCAACGCTAAAGGGCTCATCCAGTTTGTCTGGCTCTTCGGAACGATCGGCGCCTTCGTCCTGCTCCTTGCCTGTATCAATTTCATGAACCTCAGCACCGCCCGCAGCCAGCGTCGCGCCAAAGAGGTGGGCATCCGGAAGACGATCGGCTCCGGCCGCAGCCGCCTTATCCTTCAGTTCTTTGGCGAAGCCCTGCTGATGTCCCTGCTCGCCATTTTGCTTGCCATCCTGCTCGTCCTGCTGGCCCGGCCGTTCTTCGATCAGCTGGCCGGAAAAAACATCGGCGTGCAATGGAACAATCCCTGGTTCTGGCTGGCCGCTGTCGGTTTCTGCCTTCTGACGGCGCTGCTGGCTGGCAGCTATCCTGCCTTCTATCTATCTTCATTCCGGCCGATCAGCGTCCTTAAAAATACGTTCAAAACCGGCCGCCAGGCCGCGATCTTCCGTCGCACCCTCGTCGTACTTCAATTCACGATCAGCGTCGTGCTGGTCGTTGGCACCATCGTCGTCTTCCGCCAGATCGGTTTCGCCAAAGACCGGCCTGTCGGCTATGACCGCGAAGGATTGCTCTCCTTTCTCATCAAAGACCCGGTTACAATCCGGAAACTGCCAACCCTCCGCGAGGAACTGCTTCGCACCGGCGCCATCGTCGAGGCGACTACATCGTCTACTGCTGCGACCGAAGAAGGCGATTACTACGCCGGTTATACCTGGCCCCAAAAAGATCCTTCCGTTGTCGGCGAGTTCGCAACCGTTGAAGTATCTCCCGGTTATGGCAATACGATCGGCTGGACCCTCACAGGCGGTCGGGACTTCTACAACGACTCCCGCGCGGACTCCTTTTCCGTCGTGATCAATGAAGCCGCCGTCAAATTCATGGGCATGAAACATCCGCTCGGCGAAAAGATCGGCTATTGGAACGGACACCAATACACAGTCATCGGGGTGGTAAAGAACGTGCTCGCCGGATCGCCTTACGACCCGCCCATGCGGACCGTCTATATGCCGCCCAACGACAATCCCGACTATATCTGGCTGCTCATCCGCATGAAACCCGGCCGCACGGTCCCAACTGCGCTAAGCGGGATCAGGGCCACGTTCAAAAGCGTCCTGCCCAATACCCTCTTCGACTATCAGTTCGTGGATGAAGAATATGGAAAGAAGTTCGCCGCCGAACAACGGATCGGCAGCCTCGCTGCGACCTTCGCGCTGTTCGCCCTCTTCATCAGCGGTTTGGGCATCTTTGGCATGGCCTCCTTTATGGCCGAACAGCGAACAAAAGAGATCGGTATCCGGAAGGTATTGGGCGCTACCGTCTTACAACTATGGCAGCTGCTCTCCAAAGAATTCGTCTGGCTGGTGGGATTTTCGTTTCTCATCGCGATGCCGCTGTCTTTTTATGGGATGCATCGCTGGCTACAACGCTATCCCTACCACTCCGGCATCCCCTGGTGGATCTTTGCAGGAACCGCGATAGGAGTGCTTTTCATCACCCTGCTGACGATCAGTCTGCAATCGGTAAAAGCAGCCCTGGCCAATCCGGTCAGGAGTCTGCGACCGGAGTAACACTTAGCCCATAAAATTCCAATATTCATTGACTTCTTCCAGGTGGATATTCGTGTCAGGCCAGTGATCTATATCAAAGCCGGGCGCATTGCTCATCATCTCTCTCGACTGATCGAAAATAAACTCCTTGTTATCCGGGTCGACTTTCAGCAGGGAAAGCGGAATGGCAAAATACTTAATCCCGATACCAAGAAAACCGCCGAACTCAATCACGAAATAATCAATCTTTCCGGTTACCAGGTCTATCATGATGTCTTTGATGACGCCAAGCTGTTCCCCCGCGGGATTGTGTACTTTATCACCCAGAATGGATTTACTGGTTAGGTAACGAAGCGGGCGGTTTGGATAAAATCCTTCCCGGTTGACGCCGGTCAGGTTGTCTTCTAAATTGTCCATAACTGTCGTTTGAATAAGATAATGATGCAATAATCATTCCGCTATGCCGGCGCCTTTGATATCTACCCGCCGTAATTCCAGCAGGTTGAGGCCATTGGGCTCCAGACCCTGCACCCGGGGGTTGATCAGGTGGACGACTTCGTCATACCAGAGCGGGACCACGGGGGCGGCATCCATCACCCGCTGATCCATCTGCCGGTAAAGGCTGTAGCGCACGGAATCGTTGCTCTCCCGGAGCGCCTGTTCATACAGCCGGTCGAAAACGGGGTCATTATAACGGGTATAGTTAGGCGGAGCAGGATTCCGCGAATAGAAGACGCTCAGATAGTTTTCCGCGTCAGGATAATCGGCGATCCAGCTGCCGCGAAAAAAGAGAGCCTGGGATTGAGCGGTTTCCTCCAGCAACAGACTCTTTTGAACCACCTCTACCTGGACATGCAGACCGATGTCTTCGAGCTGCCGGGCGATAAAACTGGCAAAATCGCTATAATTAGGGACCGTCAGCAATTTGATCGTCCCTACTCCCTTTCCATCCGGATAGCCCGCCGACGCCAGCAGCTGCCGGGCCTTATCCGGGTCATAGTGATACCCTTTGACCAACAGGGAGTCAAAAGAAGGCAGACCGGCCGGCACAAAACCGCTCTCCGCGGGCAACCCCAGCGAATTACGCAGATATAACATCATCTTCCGACGATCAAAGCCATAGTTGATCGCCTGCCGCACCGCCCTGAACCGCAGGGGGCTGGTCTTTACCATCGCATTGGCCGTATCGACAAGAATGCCGAGATACTCCGTGTTGAGCTGTGGAGCAACAGAGAGCACGATCTTGCCCTTCCATTCCGCCTTCAAAACCCCTCTCTTACTCAAGACCTCATCTTTAAAAGACGGATCGATCTCATTGATAAAATCGAGCTGCCCCTGCCGGAAAAGAAGGAATTCAGCCGCCTTTTCCTCGTTAAACGTGATCTTTACCGCATCCAGGTAAGGCAGGCGGCGGCCGGTACTGTCTTTTTCAAAGTAATGCTGGTTTTTCAGCAGGATAAGGTCCTGCCCCTCTTCCCAGGACCGGAAGCGGAAAGGTCCGGTGCCGCAGGGATGGCTGCGAAAATCTTTCCCATATTTTTCAACGGCTTCCCGGGCAACGACAGAACAGTATTCCATACTCAGCAACCCAAGGATTGGATTGAAGGGGTGGGACAGCCGCAGCCGGAACGTGCTGTCATCAAGAGCCTGAAAAGCGACGCCGGTCGTATCGATACGCCCGTGAAAGATCCAGGCCCCGCTGCTGGCCGTGCGCGGATCGAGCAGCCGGTTAAAGCTATAGACAATGTCCGCGGCCACAAGACGCCGGCCCCTGCCATCCGGAAAGACAGGATCGTCATGAAAAAATACATCGGTACGCAAGCGGAACGTCCAGGTGCTGCGGTCAGCCGAGACCTCCCAGCTGCGAGCCAGGGCCGGGACGATGCGCAAGTTATTATCCGTCTCGACCAGCGTATTGTACAGCTGGTGGAGGGCCCACATAATGGATCTGTTCTTGGCAAAAGCGGGGTCTAAACTAGCAATGCCATCGGATTCATTATAATAAAAGACCTTTTTACCGGCGGAGGACGACGAATGTCCACAGGCGCCGAACAGCAGGCCCAGGGCCATCCAACCACTCGTCCAAAAGGAAATCGGGAATGAAAAATGTTTGTTTAACTTCATCGCGGACAAAACAACCTTAAAGATAACCAATGCGTCTTAAACTCCTGCTCCTTGCCGTATTTTCTTTCCTGACCAGCTTGTCCCTCCGGGCCCAGCTGCTGACCCCCAAAAGAACTTTCACCCACGCAGATACCCTGAGAGGAACGATTACCCCGGAACGGTCCTGGTGGAACCTGTTGAAATACCAGCTTGAAGTAACGCCTGATTATGATAAAAAATCCCTTTCAGGGGAGAATGCGATCACCTTCCAGGTAACAGCCGACGGACAGATCATGCAGATCGATCTGCAGGAACCGATGAACCTCCTGTCGGCCACCTGGGGCAAAAGATCGCTTGCCTTTACCCGGGAAGGAAATGTCTTTCACCTTCACTGGCCCAGACTGCTGAAAGCCGGCAGCGTGGAGACCGTGCGGCTGAAATTCGCGGGTACGCCGCGGGTAGCCGTCAATCCACCCTGGGACGGAGGCTGGATCTGGACAAAAGACAAGGCCGGCAGACCCTGGATGAGCGTCGCCGACGAGGGGCTGGGCGCCAGCGTTTGGTTTCCCTGCAAGGACCACCTGTATGACGAACCGGACAGCGGGGTCGTGCTGAGCATCACCGTCCCCGACAGCCTGGTAGCCATCGGCAACGGACGGCTGCGCGAAAAAAAGGCGGACGGCAACGGTATGACCACCTGGACCTGGGCGGTAGTCAACCCTATCAACTCTTATGATATTATCCCCTATATCGGCAAATACGTCAACTGGTCCGAACAATACAAGGGCCTGAAAGGTGAGCTGGATTGCAATTTCTGGGTGCTGGATTACAACCTCGAAAAAGCAAAGCCCCAGTTCAAACAGGTCGATACAATGCTTGACGCCTTTGAATACTGGATGGGGCCCTACCCTTTCTACGAAGATGGATACAAACTGGTGGAAGCGCCGCACCTGGGAATGGAACATCAGAGCAATGTGGCCTACGGCAATCGATTTGAAAATGGCTACCTCGGCCGTGACCTATCGGGCACGGGCTGGGGGCTGAAATGGGATTTTATCATCGTACACGAAAGCGGCCACGAATGGTTTGGCAATAATATCACCGATAAGGACGCTGCCGACATGTGGATACACGAGGGATTCACCAATTATTCGGAAACGCTTTACACCACCTATATGTATGGTGAGGAGGCCGGCAACGATTATGTTATCGGCACGCGTAAAAATATCACCAACGAGTCCACGATCATCGGAACATACGATGTTAATAAAGAAGGCTCCGGCGACATGTATTATAAGGGCGGCAATATGCTGCATATGATCCGGCAGATCATGGGCGATTCGGCCTACCGCGGCATGCTGCACGGGCTGACCGGCACGTTCTATCACCAGACGGTGACGACACAGCAGATCGAAACCTATATGAGCCAGTATGCCGGCAAAGACTTTTCAAAGATCTTCGACCAATATCTCCGGACAACGCAGATCCCGGTACTGACTTATCAGACAAACGGCGACAAGATCTCCTATCGCTGGTCCAATTGCGTAAAGGGATTCAATATGCCGGTGAAGGTCTATGCCGGCATATTACCCGAGCAATGGATCTATCCGACAGAAGACTGGCAGACGATGCCGGCAGGTACCGGCGGCCAGATCTTGCTGAGCAGCGGCGGCCAGATGCCGCCCGCTACCGCGCCCGCCCAGCAGGCCGGGCATCGCGCCCCGACCGGTCCCGGACCACGTATCCAGATAGTGGGTGAAACAGGTAACGGCTCCGGCGGCGATGGGAACTTGTCGGTGGATCGCAATTTTTATATCATCATGCGGAAGACAGGTTAGGCGCTCGCCCACACGGATCAGCGGCGGTCCCGGATCACTCGCTCCTGACGATCCCGGGTCATTGGCTCCCGGCGGTCCAGGATCACTCGCTCCTTACGATCCCAGGTCATTGGCTCCCGGCAATCCCGGATTACTGGCCGCCAGCCAGGCCGGCCTTTGCAGAGCTCTCCGCCTGACCAGGGTCGAGAATACGGCCCGCGCCAACAAAATGCTTGTCGTAATAGCCGTCATTCATATCACTGATCATGACGCCGGAGACGGAAGCATGGATAAATTTATTATTGCGTAGATAGACACCGACATGGGTGACGACCCGGCGTTTACCAAGCGTGTGAAAAAATACCAGGTCCCCTTCCTGCAGCTCATTGCGCCGGATATGCCGGGAAGTCTCATACTGCTCCTTCGAAGTCCGGGGCAGCGAAGCCACACCATAAACGGAAGACAATAGCAGAAAAGCAAAAGCCGAACAATCGATGCCATCGCGGCTGGTCCCACCGTAGCGGTAGGGCGTTCCATACCAATAATCCATGAAGCTCAACAGTTTAGGATTATTCAGCTCCTCCACGGTGGCATTTTCCAGAATGGCATATTTAAACTGCAGTGCGGGGTAATTTTCGATTGGCCCTGCGGGGCGATTGGAATAAGCATTCGCCTCCGTCCCCGAACCGGCGTCGGATGTGCTGATGGAACTATGAGACTTATCCTGGCGACCGGAAGGCGTGACAGAGATATTATCGATGAACTGAACGGAACCGGAAGAAGAGGTAGTCGCACCCGTAGTGGATGCCGGTTGCCTTGAGGCGGCGGGCCTTACAGTACTGCAACCGGTTGCAAAGAGGTACAGGGCAACGACAAATATGGTAGTTTTTAACATATTTTCCACTTTCGAGGATATTGGCACGGGACAAATATAACCAAAAAAACCAAAAAAAATGCCAAAATGGAAGGGCCGGCGACCCGACGCCACCGCGGGCCGCCGGGCCGATGCCGCCGCAGCCGCCGGGCTGGCGCCCCACGTTCCTGTGCAAAGATTGTGCTTTCTGTGAACGAAGTTTATCCTCTTTTGTTAGTTAATTGCAGATCCTATGTCTCAATTTTCTCATTTACATACGCATACGCAATTTTCCCTGCTCGACGGGGCAGCCTCTATCCAAAGCCTTTATAAAAAGGCGATAAAGGACGGCATGCCCGCGCTGGCCATCACCGACCACGGCAATATGTTCGGCGCCTTCGAATTTGTGGCCGAAGCCTACAAGCACAAGAACGAGGACGGCACCCTCAAGGTCAAGCCGGTGGTTGGCTGTGAATTTTATGTCGTGGAAGACCGTTTCCGCAAGACTTTCACCAAGGAACAGCGCGACGAACGATATCATCAGATCCTGCTCGCAAAAAATAAAAAAGGCTACCACAACCTGATCAAACTGACCTCCCTGGGTTATACGGAAGGAATGTACAGCAAGTACCCGCGTATCGACAAGGAGCTGATCAAACAATACCACGAAGGGCTGATCGCGACCACCTGCTGTATTGGCGCCTATGTCCCCCAGACGATCCTGCACGAAAGCGAAGAAGAGGCGGAGAAAGAATTCCAGTGGTGGCTGGAGCTCTTTGGGGAAGACTATTTTATAGAGCTGCAACGGCACAATATAAAGGAACAGGAAAAGATCAATCGCACGCTCCAGCAATATGCTAAGAAGTACAAGGTGCCGATGATCGCCACCAATGACAGCCACTATACCGACCGCGACGACTACAACGCCCACGATATCCTGCTTTGTATCAATACCGGTGAGAAGCAGGCTACCCCGGGATACGATGACTTCGTCAACGACGATACGAATGTAAAGAACCGGCGGTTCAAATTTCCAAACGACCAGTTCTATTTTAAGACGACGGAGGAAATGAAGACCTTGTTCAGCGACGTCCCGGAAGCCATCGACAATACCAATATGATCGTCGACAGAGTGGAAGTGCTGAACCTGAAGAAGGATATTCTCCTGCCGGCCTTTCCGATCCCCAGGGAATTCCAGATCCACAACGACAGCAACCTCAACCAGTGGGAATACCTGAAATACCTTACACAGGAAGGCGCGAAGCTCCGGTACAGCGATCTCACACCGGAAATCCAGGAGCGGCTGGATTTTGAGCTGTTCACCGTCAAGACAATGGGCTTCGCCGGCTACTTTCTGATCGTCAGTGACTTTATAAAGGCTGGCCGCGATATGGGCGTATTTATCGGCCCCGGCCGCGGATCGGCTGCCGGAAGCGTGGTCGCCTATTGCATCGGCATCACCAACATCGACCCCATCAAATACAATTTGCTCTTCGAACGTTTCCTCAACCCCGATCGTAAATCCATGCCGGATATCGATACGGACTTCGACGATGAAGGCCGGCAGAAGGTGATCGAATATGTCGTCGGCAAATATGGCCGGAACCAGGTAGCGCAGATCGTCACCTATGGTACGATGGCGGCCAAGATGAGCATCAAGGATGTCGCCCGGGCGCTGGATCTGCCGCTGGCCGAGTCAAACGCCCTGGCCAAACTGGTGCCGGAACGACCGGGTATCGAGCTTAAACGGGTATTGCATGCGCCCATAACAGCCAAAGACGGCGAGAAGTCACTGGAAGAAAAGGATGGCGTCGGCCCTGACGACCAGGCCAACATCAGGCTGATCAGGGATATCTACAAGGGAGACGATATCCGCAGCCGGGTGCTCCACGAAGCCGAACGGCTGGAAGGGTCGGTACGGAATACCGGTCTCCATGCCGCGGGAATCATCATCGCCCCGGATGACCTGATGACCATTCTGCCGGTCTGTACGGCAAAAGACTCCAACCTGCTGGTGACCCAGATCGAAGGCAGCGTCATCGAAGAAGCCGGCGTTCTCAAAATGGACTTTCTTGGCCTGCGAACGCTCAATATCCTGAAGACGGGGCTTGAACTGATAAAAGAGAACCACGGAATCGCCATCGATATCGACCTGATCCCACTCGACGATCCAAAGACCTTCGAGCTGTATCAGCGTGGGGAGACCATCGGAACGTTCCAGTTCGAAAGTCCGGGGATGCAGAAATATCTGAAGGATCTTAAACCGGATAAATTCAACGACCTGATCGCCATGAACGCCTTGTACCGGCCAGGCCCCATTGCCTATATCCCCAACTATATCGATCGCAAACATGGTCGGGAGCCCATCGTCTTCGACCTGCAGGAGATGGAAGAATACCTGGGAGATACCTACGGGATCACCGTCTACCAGGAACAGGTCATGCTGCTGGCGCAGAAGCTGGCGGGGTTCAGCAAGGGCGACGCGGACGTCCTGCGCAAAGCCATGGGCAAGAAACAAAAGTCTATCCTCGACAAGATGAAAAGCCAGTTTATCAGTGGCGCCACAGCCAAGGGTTTCCCAGCCGGGACCCTGGAAAAGATCTGGACGGACTGGGAAGCTTTTGCACAATATGCCTTCAACAAGTCGCACTCGACCTGTTATGCTTTTGTCGCCTACCAGACGGCCTATCTCAAGGCCCGCTACCCATCCGAATATATGGCCGCGGTGCTAAACCATGCAGGCAGCATCGACAAGATCACGTTTTTCATGGAAGAGTGCAAACGGATGGGACTGAAAGTTTTGGGCCCCGATATCAACGAATCGAAAAAAGGCTTCGCCGTCAACCAGCGGGGTGAGATCCGCGTCGGTCTTGGCGGCCTGAAAGGCGTGGGCGAAGCCGCTGTGGAAGGCATTATCGAGGAGCGGAACAAAGGGGGAAATTTTACCAGCATGTTCGATCTCATCAAACGGATCAATCAGCGGACGGTGAACAAAAAAACGCTGGAAAGCCTTGCTTACGCAGGGTCTTTCGACTGCTTCCCCGAATTGCACCGGGCGCAATACTTCTTTATGCCGCCGGGAGATACGTCCACGGGTCTGGAAAAAATCATCAAATTCGGGAATGTCTATCAGACGAATTCCAATCAATCCAGCAACAGCCTGTTCGGCGACCTCGCCATGCCGGCTATCGCCACGCCAAAGATCCCCGCCTGCGAACCCTGGACGCTGACCGAATTACTGGATCACGAGAAGGATGTGACGGGCATGTTTATGAGCGGCCACCCGCTGGATCATTTTAAGTTCGAGATTACGCATTACGGCATCACCCGGCTGGGCGAGTTCAACGAGATCAAGGATGCCGTCACCTTGCAAAGTAATCCCGGCAAAACCTATCGCCTCGCCGGACTGGTCGTGGATGCCCAGCACCGGGTCAGCAAAACCGGCAAACAATTTGGAACCCTTACCATCGAAGATTATACCGGGAAGGCCGAATTCATGTTGTGGAGCGAGGACTACGCTCGCTATTCCAATTACCTGGAAAAAGGCAAAAACCTCTTTCTGACGGGCGCATTTCGCCAGCGGTTCAACGGTCACAATAATAATAGGGGGGAATTCGAGTTCAAAATAGAGAAAATGATGCTGTTGGAAAGCATAAAGCCGGCATTGACGCGGCAGGTAATAATGGAGGTGGAGGCCCGTTTTATCAGCGAGGAACTGGTGCAGTTCATTGAAAAGAACGTCAAAAAGTACCCTGGCAAATCGATCTTGAAATTCAACATTTTAGAGTCCAAGAGCCAGGCCCGGATCAGCCTCTATACCATAGGGACCGGTTTTGAGATGAATGACGAAATGTCCGCTTTTTTAGAAAAGATGCCGGAATTGGAGGTGCAGGTTGTCACGTAGGCCGCCTCGGCCAAGTGACAACAAATCATTGGCCCCACCAGATGCCGTAGGCATCGGTACAGTACAACCACCCCGCCCACTGTCACCCACCCGACCAAAAAGATAAATAATTAGCCCGATCTTTGCCTATTACAAAACAAACATCTAACATAAAAACGTTCAACTCATGGCTTTAGAATTAACGGATACCAATTTCCAGGAGAAGGTAATTGCATCGGATAAATTGACGATTGTAGATTTCTGGGCAGAATGGTGTGGTCCCTGCCGCGCTATCGGACCGGTCATCGAAGAACTCTCGAAGGAATATGATGGCAAGATCAATGTCGGAAAGGTCAATGTAGACCATAATCCGCAGCTGTCGGTAAATTATGGCATTACCAGCATCCCGGCTATTCTCTTTATCAAGGGAGGCAAGGTTGTCGATAAACTGGTCGGGGCCCAGCCGAAATCCAATTTTGTAAAGAAAATTGAATCACATATTTGAGGATCTCCGATGGACGGATCCGAAGGATCCCCGGCGGACGAATCCGATGGACGAATCCGACGGACGAATCCGATGGCCGAAGGGGACAAACATATAACGGCCCGCGCATCAGCGCGGGCTTTTTCGTTCTCCCATTATTTCCTATATTAGCTCCAAACGCCCCGAAAGCATGCGAAAAGGACTGATGATTGGCATTAACATTATCCTGACGGGTACCCTTACCGCTCAATCTACCGATCAGAAAGCCAACGAGGCCTGGCTTATCAGCAGGATGGTGGAAAAATTCCATGTAGCGCCCCGGCCCCTCGACAAGGAAATGTCCGCCATCCTCTTTTCCCGGATGCTGGAAGCCCTGGACGAACAACGGATTATTTTTACCACAACCGATGTGAAGCAGCTGAGCGCCTACCGGCTGATGCTGGACGATGAGATCCTGAACAAACGCTCCGGCTTTTTAACGCTGCTGGCCGGTCTGTACAAACAACGGCTGATGCTGGCCGATTCCCTCGTGGACGGCCTGGCGGCAAAACCTTTCAATTTTTCCATCCATGAAACGCTGACCGTCGCGGAGGATAGCTCCTATCCCGCCGACCGGCAGGCTATGCGATCCAAGATATATAAGCTCCTGAAATATTCCGTTGGCTATACCCTTGCCGATGATCAACTGAAAACAGGCGGTCTGACACCAAAAGCCAAAGACAGCCTGGAAATCGTGCTGAGAAAAAAAGCGGTGGCCCGGATGCGGCGATCGATCAGGCGGGCCCTGCAAAGCCCGCTGGGGATAGACAATATCGTTGGGATCATCTATTGCCAGGAACTGGCTTCCTGTTATGATCCGCACACCGCCTATTTTCCACCCGACGAAAAAGCCGCCTTCGAATCGGAGCTGGGCAATAAGCCCCTGTCCTTCGGCCTGACATTAGCCGAAGACGAAAACGGCAATCCGGTGATCGGCCGGCTTCAGGCCGGCGGGCCGGCCTTCCAAAGCGGCAATCTCCACGAAGGCGACAAAATACTTTCTGCCCGATGGGACGATAAGGAAGCGATCGACGTATCGGGTGCGTCCCTGGAAGAAACAGACCGGATTCTCGCCGCGGAAGGCGGCGCCCGGCTGATGCTCACCGTCAAAAAACCGGACGGCACCACCCGGGAAGTCAGCCTGCAAAAACAACGGCTGGCGGTCAGTGAAGCCGATGAAGACAAGGTTAAAGGCTTTATCCTCAAAGGAACGCAGACAGTGGGCTATATTTCCCTGCCGGCCTTTTACTCGGATTGGGAAGACAGCAGGGGGATCAATGGTTGCGCCAACGATGTAGCCAAAGAGATCCTTAAGCTGAAAAAGGAAAATATCACCGGGTTGATCCTCGATCTGCGCTACAACGGCGGGGGATCCATGCGGGAGGCGGTCGAACTGGCCGGCATCTTTATCGATGCCGGTCCGGTGGCGCAGATAAAGACCCGGGAAGCAAAAGTCATAACCCTTAAAGATGTCAACCGCGGAACCGTATATGATGGTCCGCTGCTTTTGATGGTCAACGGGAGTAGCGCCTCGGCCTCGGAAATGGTCGCCGGCACCTTGCAGGACTATAACCGGGCCCTGATCGTCGGTTCGCCGACCTATGGCAAAGCCACGGCGCAGGAAGTGCTGCCGATGGACACGACCATTGACCTGAACACCTATAACGGTCAGGCACAGGCATCCAGCTATCTCAAGGTGACGATCTCGAAATTATACCGGATCACCGGCAATACCGCGCAACGTAATGGCGTACAGCCCGATGTCATTTTGCCGGACCCGCCCGATGCACTGGCCCAGCGGGAAGCGGATGAAAAATTCGCCCTCCCCGCCATTACCATCGACGCCAACAAATACTATAAGCCGCTCGCCCCGCTGCCCATCGCCGCCGAACAGGCTGTCGCCCGGAAGGCCATGGACTCCTCCACTTTCTTCGTGGAAGCCCGGCAGCATCCGTCACCGGTGAAAAAGGAGGCCCGGGACATTTCCCTGTACGGGGACGACATCCTGGCGGCAAGAAAATCGCAAATAGCAGCGGAAGACGTGCCGGCGGAGCAGCAGAATGATAAGAGGACGCCGGTATTCAGCATCACTAATCCCGCTTATGAGAATCAGCGCCTGCTGGCCGACCCCGAATGGAAGGAAATGAATGAGGAAAGAATAAAAGAAATGATGGCCGACCCCTATATTAATGTCGCCTACCAACTAATTTCTCCCTTGATCAAATAATTTTTTATATTTATTCCTAACCTATAACCATTATGAACCATCATCTCAAATTCCTTACCCTGGTTTTCGCCGGGATGCTGTTTTTAAGTCTTTCCGTAGCCGCACAAAACCTGGACAACCCCGGTGATTATATGACAGCCATCACCAAAGCCCGCGGAGACATGGACGCCAAGTATATGCAGTATATGAGCGCTGCTGCCCATGGCCGCCGGGCCAGAAAGGTAGAAAAGCTCCGGCAGGAAGTGCTGGACAACATTACCAACAGCCGTTATAAAACCACCGATCTCCCCATCTATAAGGGAGACAATTCTTTACGGCAGAGCGCCATCGATTATATTCAGCTGTGTTACAATGTCTTTAGCGAGGACTATAAAAAGGTCATCAACATCGAAGAGCTGGCCGAGCAATCCGTGGACGAAATGCAGGCTTATATGCTGTTACAGGAAAAGATCGATGAGAAGCTGCACGAAGGTTTTGCCAGCCTGGATCGGGCAATGAACGCCTTTGCCGCCAAATACAATGTCATCCTGACAACCGATCAAGGCCCGCTGGGAGCAAAGCTGGAGGAAGCCGGAAAACTGAACGCGTATACCAATACCGTATACTTCATCTTCTTCAAGTGCAATTGGGAGGATAACCAGATGGTCAAGGCCATGAACGATAAAAAAGTGAACGATGTGGAACAGGCCAGGAGCGCCCTGCTCAGCTACGCCAACGAAGGGCTGACAAGTCTGGATACCATCAAGCCATTGGAAGGAGACCCCTCCCTGACCAATGCCTGTAAACAGGCCCTGAACTTTTACAAACAGGCAGCGGAAAAAGATATGCCAAAGCTGACCGATTATTTCGTCCGGCAGGAAGAATTCGACAAGATGAAAAAATCTTTCGAAGCAAATTCCAGCCGGACCCAGGCAGATGTGGATGCTTATAACAAGACCGTCAAGGATATAAATAATTCAGCAAACGCCTTCAACCAGATCAATGCCAAATTGAACAGCGGTCGTACACAGACTGTCAATGAATGGGCCAGCACGGAAAAGAGCTTTACCGATCAGCATATGCCCCATTATAAATAGGCCCGCCCGCGGCTCACGCCCCCGCCCGCCCGCGGCTCACCCCGTCCTTCAATGCTGCAAGACCGGCGCCGGAGCATCCGTCGCGCTATGCCGGTACCGGAAGACGAGCGGAAAAATTATTCCCAGCACAAGCGCATATGCCGCAAATGTCAGCCATATGCTGTGCCAGTCCTTGATATACTGCACCTTGCCATTGACGATGGGACCGGCCGTCGTAAAATAATCGACGACCCGCCCGCTGATATAGGTGCCGAGAAAAGCCCCGATCCCGTTGGTCATCAGCATAAACAGCCCCTGCGCGCTCGCCCTGATCTTTATATCGGCTTCTTTTTCCACGAATAAGGAACCCGAAATATTAAAGAAGTCAAAGGCCATTCCATAGATGATCATGGATAAAATAAGCAGCGGCAGCCCGCTGCCGGGATTGCCGATCCCAAACAACCCAAACCGGAACACCCACGCAAATATGCTGATGAGGATCACACTCTTTATGCCGAATTTTCGTAAGAAAAAGGGGATGGTTAAAATAAAAAGCGTTTCCGACATCTGGGATATAGAAAGCAATAAATTGGAATGCCGGACGCCAAAAGAATGGGCATACTGGGGAGATTTTGAAAAATCACCCATGAACACACTCCCAAAAGCATTGGTGATCTGAAGAGCAGCCCCCAACAGCAAACAAAATATGAAAAAGATGAGCATCTTTTTTCTTTTGAACAGGATAAAGGCATCGAGGCCCAGCGAGGAAAAAATACTGGGTTTTGGACCGGTCCGCACCGGGAAGCAAGCCGGCATGGTAAAAGCGTAGATGCCCAGGAACAACGCTGCACCGGCACTGACATACAATTGAAGCGCGCTTTCCTTCCAACCGCAAAAATCCACGGTCCACATGGCGCAGACAAAGCCAATCGTACCCCAGACCCGGATAGGAGGAAAATCCTTGACGATATTGAAATTCCTTCTTTCGAGGATGATATAGGACACCGTATTATTTAATGCAAGCGTAGGCATATAGAAGAAAGAATTGAACAGCATGGCGACATAAAACGCCCCAAAGTCCGTGAGCGTGGACGCCCACAACAAACTCAGCGCGCCCAGCAAATGGCAAATGCCCAGCACCCTTTCGGCATTCATCCACCGATCGGCCACGATCCCGAATAAGGCCGGTGTGAAAACGGACGCGATCCCCATTGTCCCATAAATACTTCCGATCTGCACTCCATTAAAATGCAGGGTATTACCCATATAGGAACTCAACGATATCAGCCAGGCCCCCCAAACAAAGAACTCCAGGAAATTCATCCCGATCAGTCGGTATTTAATATTCACTTGCTAATTTTTAATATATATCAGGATTTTACAACCAGGGCTCCGCCCGCTTTGAGATCTGATAGGGAAGATAAAGAATTTATAGTAAGCCTACAATCAGTAATTTTGTCGGATAATATTCGGAATATGAATACGATGATGACGGGTGTCGATGCCCTTTTAGCAACGGCGGACAAGGATTTACAACCCATCGGTGGAAAGATCCTCGCACAGAAAAGGATCACCCCGGAAGAAGGTATCTTACTGTTTGAAAAAGGCAGCCTGCCCTTTCTGGGCGCCCTGGCGAATCATGTCCGGGAGCGGTTGCATGGCAACAAAACCTATTTTAACCGCAATTTTCATATCGAACCCACCAATGTCTGCGTTTTCACCTGCCAGTTCTGTTCCTATTCCCGGCTATACGCCCACCGGG
>Ga0302179_10001085_pt1 | contig 16854 bp, 18 predicted proteins | sample I_Palsa_E3_1_FD_198788 | JGI IMG/M metagenome (GOLD analysis project Ga0302179, IMG submission 198788) | Peat permafrost microbial communities from Stordalen Mire near Abisko, Sweden - I_Palsa_E3_1 | ecosystem: Environmental > Terrestrial > Soil > Palsa > Peat permafrost | place: Sweden...
GTCGTTGACGAATCTCACGCCGGGCATTCGATCCAAATGACCGGTGAAATCGCCGTATCTTACGTTCAGCATTTTCAAAATATTGGGATTGAGTTCGACGGCGACTACGGATTTCGCGCCAAACGAGAGCGCTGAAAGGACGTCTCTGCCGCCGCCCGCGCCGACGATGAGAACGCTTGCGTTGGGACGAACCTGGTACACAACGTTGGTGACGTCGTACTGCAAATAATCGAGCGGCTTGAAATCACCGTCGAAGTGCGTCAGCACGGTGTAAGCGTTCGAATCGATATCGAGAGAGAGCTGCCGCATGGGCTTCGGATCGTAGTTCGCGCTCAAGCCCCAGCCGAATGTTTGTGTGGGCACGTCGCCATTCCCCAACACGCGAATGCGCGAGAATGAATTCCACTTCTCATACAGCGGTATCAGTCCCTGATCGTCCTTGGACCACATGAGACGAATCATAGGATGATTGATCCAAGCGGAGCCGGTCTGCGCACAAACGAGGATGAGGAAAAACGCGCTGTCCATCCACGCGGAGCGCAGGCGCCGCGATTGAGTTTCAGAACCGAAGCAGACCGCGCCGAGGCTAGCGAGAAATGCGACGACGAAGACGGCTCCCGCCGCATCGGTGACGTCGAGCGCATAAAGCAACACAATGCAGCCCATCGCCGCACCGGTAAGGTCAGCTGCATAAATCTTACCGATCTGCTGTGGAAAACTGGTCAGCGCAAGGCACACGCAGATCCCGCTCAACACGAAGGGGACCGCGATTACCGCGTACGTAAAGACGATGGACGCAATTCCGGCGAGCGTCCTCTCCGGAATAAACGGAACCGTCACGTGGGCCAGAAAGCTGGTGATCGCCGCGAGCGCGAAAAACTGAGAGAACCGCGCCATGTGTTCCTTTGCGCGCTCGGGAGTGAAATATTTCGGGAACAAGTAGACGAGGGTGGCGCCGACGCTCAAGCCGAACATGGCGACGGAAATCGCGACGAACGCGAAGTGATACCACATGGTGACGCTGAAGATGCGCGTCAGCAGCACTTCGAACATCAACGTCGCCAGCGTAATGAAAAAGACACCGGCATAGGTTCGCTTTGTTGGGATTAGGGCCGGTGTCGGTATCAAGTCGGTTTGTCCGCCTGGTTCGTCGTGGATAATATGGACAGGCGCTGAAGAAGTATGGCAGGCAGTCGAAACGGCGTTGCGCCATTGTCCTGAGCGTGTGTCCTAACAGCGATTACCGTATTCAATGCGCGTTTGCTCCGGGATACAGTTAGAAGCCATTATTGCAGGGGATTCAAAGCTTGCGAAATCGAATAGCGATTTTTGTCGCCATAATTCAGTCGATTCTTTTTCTCGGGCACTGGTTCGTTTACGAGACATGGATTCACTTTTGGGGAGCGCTCCAGGGCGCGCCCTCCACAATCGTGCCGGTTATTGTGGCACTGTTATCGATCAGCTTCGTGTGTGCGTCCCTTCTCGCTTTCCGCTCGTACAATCCGGCTGTGCGAGTCTTCTACAAGATCGCGAGCGTGTGGCTCGGAATGTTGAATTTCTTTTTTGTGGCCGCGTGCTGCTGTTGGATTGCGTATGGCGTGGTGCGGCTTGTCCACTTGCGTGTGAGCCGTCCCGCTATCGCGGCGACGTTCTTCGCGCTCGCACTTCTAGTGAGCATCTACGGAATCATCAATGCCGCTTCGATTCGCGTAAAGCGAATCACGGTGAAATTGCCCGGTCTGCCGGCGTCCTGGCGGGGACGCGTGGCGGCGCTTGTGTCGGATGCCCACCTCGGGCACGTCAGGGGCGCCGGATTCATCACGCGCGTCGTTTCCAAACTTCGGGAATCGGGCGCGGAAATCGTCTTCATTTGCGGTGATCTTTTTGACGGCACTAAGGCGGACCTCAACCTGCTGGCGGCGCCGTGGAAGAAACTTTCTCCGCGGCTTGGATCTTACTACGTGACCGGAAATCACGAGGAATTTACCGATCCGGCGAAATATCTCGACGCTGTAAGTCATTCCGGCATTCGGGTCTTGAAAAGTGAAAAGGTGATCGTTGATGGCCTTCAGATCGTCGGCGTGCACTACCACGATTCGACCGATCCACGTCATTTTCGCGCGACGCTCCAAAATATAAACGCGGACCGCACTAGGGCGAGCATATTGCTGACGCATGTGCCGCAGTCACTGCAAATCGCCGAGAGCGAGGGCATTTCGCTGCAGCTTTCAGGACATACGCACCGCGGGCAGATATTTCCGTTCACGTGGTTTACGTCGCGCATTTTTGGTGAATTCACGTACGGACTGCACCGCTTTGGCGGGCTCAGCGTGTACACTTCGAGCGGAGTTGGGACTTGGGGGCCACCGTTGCGAGTGGGGACGTTCCCAGAGATCGTCTTGATTCAGTTTGAGTGAGCCGGGCGATCCGTTTCCGAAGCTCGCGCATCAGTGAACTCGACAAGTCTTAAATAAGATTTGATAGTGTACCAATCTGAACAGATATTAGCGCTCGCCGCTTCTTAGACTTAGGTCAGTGCGAAAAGTGGATTTTTGGAACGTTGAGAACGTACGAGAGACAGGGATGAGTATGTCTCTCGCGAGTCGCTAGAAACGCCGTTGGCTAGGAGACTTATGCGAAAGAGGCTGTTCGGCGCGGGGTTGATGTTGGCAGCGCTTCTGGGATTATTCGTGGTATTGCCGGGATTGGCGCTGCCGCAAAGCGCGCAGCAAAATTTGACGCTGATTGTGAACGGCCGAGCCGGAGGCGCGCCCATTGTGAAGATGAGCGGACGGTCGTATGTGGATATCGAAGATTTGGCACGTGCCGGTGGAGGCACGCTCGGCTTTAAGGGCAATCAAGTCATATTGACGGTGCCAGCGTCCGTTACGAGCGCGGTGCCGGCTCCTGCGGCAGCAAGCGAACCCGCAAATCAGGGATTCACCAAAGAATTCCTGAGAGCAGGCATTGAAGAAATGGCATCGATTCGAGAATGGCGGACGGTTCTCACGAACGCGGTCCAGCGCGGATACCCGGTGACGGAGGAGGGGTTGTCCGGCTATCGCGTTCAAGCTGCGAAGAACCTGACGCTGGCGTCCGTGGCGGCGTCAACCGATTCCGATCGTGACGCTCTTAGATTGCTCACCAGCGAATTCGACAACATGCAGACGTTGAGCAATAAAATTCTGGGATTAAGCAAATCCATGGAATTCATAGCTCCTGATACGCTTAGCAACGATCCGTTGGATCAGAGAATTCTGAATTGCGCGCATTCGTTGGCGGCGATGGCCGCTAGCGGCCAGTTTCAGGATGATGGGTCATGTCATTAAATGTTATCTGGCAACGCTAAAATAAGATCTGTTCTTCGATTTCCCTCCCCTCGTGCATACGGATCGCGCAGCAGCGGGATCGCAGGCACTCGCGATGTGTCCCGTTTGTGACAGCGTCGCTTTTCCACTGATGTTACGGTACGTCTTGTCAGTTTAGCGCGGACAAGCCTCTTGCGAGGTTACCCGTGCCGGGCCTGCTTGGATGTGAAAGCAGAAATCCCGGTTCATAAGCTGAATGGAGACTTTCGATGGGACTGTTATTGCTGATTATTGTGCTCTTGCTGGTGTTCGGTGGGGGCGGCGGCTACTACGGATATAACAGGTGGGGCGCAGGCGGGGGCGTTGGGGTCGTCGGGACGGTCCTGGTGATCTTCTTGGTCTTGTTCTTAGTCGGCGCGGTGCATCTACCTCATTAGATCGATCTGAAGGGGAAGTAGAAGCGTTCGCAACTGCTGATGGTTGCAGGTTGATTGCTGTAGCTCGCATGTCGAAATAAGTCGAAGGAGAAAAGTCATGACACAAGGCGATAAGGACCAAGCAAAGGGCACGTTTCACGAGGTCAAGGGCAAGGTCAAGGAAGCGATCGGGCACGCGACGAACGACTCCGATTTAGAAACTGACGGCATCACTGAGAAGATTGCCGGGAAAATTCAAAAGAAAATCGGCCAGGTGGAAAAAGTCGTCGAAAAGCCGTGAGGTGAGCGCCTTCGCAAAGTGATCCAATATTAGGAGAATAGAAATGAGTTCTGAAAAAGCTAAGAAGTGCGCACATCCGATCTGTTCCTGCGTCACAACGTCGGGCAAGTACTGCAGTGTCGAATGCGAAGCGATGGAAAAGATGCCGGACATTGATTGCACGTGCGGACACCCTGCGTGCAAGGGCAAGACGTCCTAGCCATCGCGTCCGCGCCGTTTGAGATTGCGTCTCGAAATCGTCGAACGAGAACAAGAAAGCAAGCCGTGATTGAACCCGTTTATCCTGGTGGCGGTGACAAGTCGATTTCTATCGGGGCGACGGATGCGAGCGCATTCCGGATTGCTCGCCTTTGAGCGGGCAAGCTGAATTCTTGGGCGAGAATTACTGCGGCTGATTCGAGAAGGAGATGCTATGTCATTCGGCCTTTATTCGATTGGCTTCGCGATCGTGATCGGCGGCTTGATTTATGCCGGATACTTGATGCACGTGCCGACACACTGGATTGCGGTGGGCACGGTCGTGCTTCTAGGAATCGGAATTTTGTCCGGGGTAAAAGCGACGCGACAGAAAGATCCTGTGGGATAACTGCATTGTCAGAGTCCGACTCTGCTTTCACTCGGTAGACCAGCCAGGACATGCCGCTTAGATTTCCCGTTTTTTGTTTTGCTCTGTTTATCCCAGCCCCCAAGTTTCAGCGCGACGGCCATGCACGCGTCGCGCAATTCATCCGCGATCGCGCGATTCACCATCGCTCGGGCCACGACCATTCCTCCCACGCACAAAACGGCGGTGGCTTGAGCGGTGATATGACGAGGCCGGCCATCCTCGATCGAACTTCGCTCTAAAACGCTGACCATTGCCTGGAACACGGTCTCGAACGCGCGTTTGGCACGCGCGCCGCTGCGCGAGACGTCCGACGGGAGCGCTACCATCGGGCATGAGTTCTCTACGTCTTCGAAATGCTGTCGAGAAAGATAGGCGCGCACGACTTGCGAGCCTACGTCAGTGGACGCCAGATCCACTTCCACGCCTTCCCAGCAACTCTTCCAATTCGGGTCCGTGAAGAAGCATCCCAACACGGCGGCGTACAAGTCACTCTTGCTCTTGAAATAGCTGTAGAAGCCTCCATGGGTGAGTCCCGCTCCGGCCATGATCTGGGTGATGGAAACATTGTCAAAGCCGCGACGATTGAAAAGACGGCGCGCGCTTTGAACGATTTTCCCTTTCACCTCGCTGCGGTGTTCTGCGGGATAGGGCATGCGTCCTCCTCATTCTTGGCGGAGTGAAGTATCACTCGAACCGTATTTTACTTTCCAGGGAAAATATGTTCTTGAACATATTTTGGCTGCGTGGTCTTATGCCGCACGGGCCAAACGAAGAATCTGAGGGGACGAACGATGAGCGAGAACAATTATCCGGCCACGCTGGGAGACACAAATACAAAGACACGGCGGCAAATGATTGCCGGCGCCGCCATCGCTCTTGGCGGTCTGGCTGCGGGCTCCGAAGTTTGGGGGATGACGCTGCAGGACGCCATGAAGCAAACGCCGAGCACGGCGGCGAATCAAAAGCGCACATCTCTTCACCACGAAACCGATTTCAAGGCGAGCCCTCAGCGCATTTATGAAGCACTCCTGGATTCAAAGCAGTTTACGGCGTTCAGCGGCATGCCTGCAGAAATTGATTCCAAAGCCGGCGGCGCTTTTTCGTTGTTTGGTGGAATGATCGTTGGGAGAAACATTGAGCTCGTTACCAACGAACGGATCGTGCAGGCGTGGCGACCCACCCATTGGGACCCGGGCGTTTACTCGATCGCCAGATTCGAACTGAAGGCGCAAGGTTCAGACACGCTACTCATTTTCGATCACACCGGTTTCCCCGAAGGCGAGTTCGACCACCTCGACTGGGGTTGGCACAATCATTATTGGGAGCCGCTAAAGAAATTCCTCGTTTAAGCGTGAACGGACAACGTTTCTTTTAGGCTTTGAGGCAGTTGGGTGCCGCTGCAGCGGCGAACAATTCGCGCCTCCGAGGAAAAATCGGCGGCTCAATTGTTTCTCATTGCAGAGCTCAGCCAAATGGTGAGTGCGCAAACTTTTGATCGAGAAGCCCTAACTCACTTGCTGGAGAGCGCGAACCTGTTGCCATCGATATCTTTGAAAACGGACGTCGTTCCCCACTCCTCTTTCTTCGGATCTACTTCGAATTCCACGCCTTTCGACTTCATGATCTTCGCGGTTGCAAAGACATCGTCACACCAGAACGCCAGCGACTGAAAATCGCCGATGCGATTTTCATGACCCTTGGGCGTAAAAAGCGCCAGCCCGGTTTCCGCGCCTGGAATCAAGAGTTCAATCCATCTCTGTTCTTCTGTAAAGAACTGATCGGTGACCACTTTGAATCCTAGTTTCTCGGTGTAGAACTTTAATGACGCATCTTGGTTGCGAACCGGGATGCCTGCAAACTTCAGTCCACGAATCATTGTGTTGGCCTCCTGTCTCTCAATCTCGCGACTTGCGATCCGAGAATAGCGGCACATCTTTTTAAATTGCAATCAGCCAAGCGATGCTATATTAACGATCGGTATAGTTATGTTATCCATAGACCCTTACGTCACCGGCGTACTTATGCGCGACCTGGTCGGCCACGACCGCAGACCCGTCAGCTTCTTCGTGTACTTGTGGCTTGCTGCGGAGCAGCAGAACTCTCGAAATTCGCCGGTTCAGATCAGCTATCAGGAACTTGCGGAGAGCATCGGGGTTTCGAAGAGTTCGGTGCAAGCTGCGGTGGGCTGGCTCGTTCGAAGGAAACTTCTTGCGGTTAGCAAAGAGAACGTAACGGCAAAGCCTCGTTACACCGTTTTGAGTCCCTGGAAAGATCCCGCACGACGACGCAATCGCGGCGACTGACTTAGGGCGAGATTCCTGACTACCTTTGCGTTTCGCATCCCGCAGCATGGCGTCAATGCCATAATCCTTTCTTATGATCGTTCTCGTCATGGGTGTCACCGGCTCCGGGAAGACTACCGTCGGGAAACTGCTGGCGCGGCGCTTGAGTTGGATTTTTCTGGACGCGGACGATTTTCACTCGAGCGTAAACCGGGAGAAGATGCATCGGGGCATTCCGCTCAGCGATGCGGATCGCACACCGTGGCTCGATGCCATTCACGATGAATTGTTGCGCCGGAATGGCTACGGGGAAAATATTGTTCTCGCCTGTTCCGCTCTGAAGCAGGAGTATCGCGACCTGCTCAGCGCGAACCTGAATCTGAAAATTGTTTATCTCCGCGGGACAGCCGCTCAACTTCACCGCAATTTGGCCACGCGCAAGAATCATTTCGCGGGCGAAGATTTGGTACCGAGCCAGCTTGCCACGCTCGAGGAGCCTTCCGGCGCGATCGCCGAAGACATTTCTCATACTCCCGAAGAAATTGTTGACGACATCCGCGCTCGTCTGAATTTCTAGCGCAATGCACCGCCTTACTTTTGTCGGCGGTCGATGCGGCCACGGTGGGCGTACAATCCGTGAGCGGACGGATTCGGGCCGCGTCATTGAGCCGCATCGGAATAGGAGAATACAAGATGTCGCGAATCATTCCTGCCCACTTCGAAATTCAACGCCGCAGCAGGGCGCTTTTCAATTGTGCGGTACTTGTGGTTGTTCTCGGCGCCGCGTTGCTTGCTTTCACTGAAAAGTCACAGGCAGAGCCGCCGAGCAAGCCGCTGGAAATTTATTTTGTGGATGTCGAAGGAGGCCAATCGACGCTTTTTGTTACGCCGGAAGGACCATCGCTGCTCATCGACACTGGTTGGCCCGGCAATGCCGGACGTGACGCGGACCGAATCGTCGCTGCGGCGAAGAAGGCCGGTCTATCAAAGATTGATTTCGTGTTGCTCACTCACTATCACACGGATCATACCGGCGGCGTGCCGCAGCTCGTGGCGAAAATTCCCGTCGAAACGTTCATCGATCACGGTCCAAACCGCGAGCCGGGCAATTCGGAAACGGAGCAGGCCTGGGAGGGATATCAAAAGGCCGTTTCACGAAAAGGTGTTAAGCGGATTATCGCGATGCCGGGAAACGTGCTCCCCATCCAGGGAATTCGCGCGGAGGTGGTGAGTGCCGACGGGGCGCTGATCCAGGAACCTTTGCCAGCGGCTGGCGCGCAAAATCCCGCTTGCGCGACGACCGAGAAACGCGCGCCGGATCAAACCGAGAACGCACGATCATTGGGCACGATCATTACCTTCGGCACGATTCGAATTCTCGACTTGGGCGATCTTACTTGGGATAAGGAATTGGAACTCGTTTGCCCGGTCAACAAGCTAGGCCCAATCGACATTTTTGTCGTATCGCATCACGGCTGGTTGCAGAGCAACAGCCCGGCGCTTCTTGCCGCCATTTCGCCTCGCGTTGCCATCATGGACAATGGCGCGGACAAGGGCGGCTCGCCATCGTCATGGGACATCATTCGGAATTCCCCTAAGCTCGAGGATCTCTGGCAGCTTCATTTTTCGAACGAAGGCGGCGCGACACACAATTCCAAAGAATTCTTTATCGCGAACCTCCGGGGAGCTGACGCAGGAAATTATCTGAAACTATCGGTTTGGGAAGACGGCAACTTTGAGATCTACAACTCGCGGACACAAGATGTAAAGCATTATCCGCCGGCGCATTAGGCGCGCGACTTACGACGGCTCAGGAATCACCTCGATTCGGCCGAGCAAGAACATGTAACCGGCGATGCCGGCCACAAGAAATGCAGCCGCTGCGCCAAAGGCCCAGAAAAACGAATGTGTTATTGACGCGATGTAACCCGTGACGATCGGCGCGGAAATCGCCGAAAGTTGGCTGCCGAAATTCATAATTCCCCCGACTGTTCCCACACTTTCCCGCGGGGCAATCAGTGATGGCAAAGACCAAGCTACCGGCGCGGCCGCGGACAATCCGCCTATCGCCACGCTGATCCAAACAAGTGCGGCTGTCGCGCTCTGCGCGTACGCTGCTCCCAACATTCCCAGACCAAGCGTGGTGCCGCCGATGAGAATCGCCTGGCGGACGAGCGAAGCGTCGCGGCCCTGCTGGATCAGTTTATCCACCAGCCAGCCGCCCATAAGAATGTCGGTGAATGTCGCAAAGAGCCACGGAACGCTGGTGTACAACGCGGAATGCAATAAATCTACGTGATGCGCTGACGAGAGATACGAAGGCATCCAAGTCAGCAAAAGATAGAAAGTGTAGTTGTACGACGCAAAACCCAACACAAGTCCCCAGACTTTTCGCTGGCGCAAAAGATATCCGAATGGCGCGCCTTTGGCAGCCTTGGCTCGGTCCTCGGCCTGCACTCCGTGTTGCAAAATGAAATTGCGTTCCTCGACGGACAGCGCTTTATCTTCGCTGGGATTCCGGTAGAACACAAAAAAAAGAAAAAAATAGAGCAGGCTCAAGAAGCCGGTTGCCGCGAAACTCCATCGCCATCCGAAGCGCAACAATAGAATTCCGAGCAGCGGTACGCCAATGGCTGAAGAGAGCTTTGCCGCGGAATCGAAGATCGCCGTTGCCAGGCTGCGCTCTTCGGCGGGAAACCAGTAGCCGACCGCTTTTGCATTTCCGGGGAATGTGGGCGCCTCACCTACGCCCAGTAGAAGACGCGCTCCCAGGAAGCCAGCGAGTCCCGTCGAAATCGCTGCCGCGAACGAAGCTACGCTCCAGATGAGCGTCCCGATTCGACCAACAAGCTTTACTCCGAACCGGTCGAGAATGAGACCTGACGGAAGTTGGAACACCCCGTAAGTCCAGCTATAAGCGCTCAGCAAGAACCCAAATGTTACCGTGGAGATACCGAATGCCTCGTGCAGCGCCGCTTGTGAGACAGAAAGATTCACACGATCGAAAAAGTTAACGAGCACACCGAATCCCAGCAAGAAAGCGATGCCCCAACGCCGTCGAGGTACCGTGCGCTCGCGCGCCATTGGGCGAGACGTCATGGTTTGAGTTCCGATTCGATTCGGTTCACTGTCACCGTGCCTCACACGCGCGTGTACTGTAAGCCAAATCTGCAACTAGTTGAAGGAGGACGAGAGGTTTGGCCGCGTAAGGGACGATTTCAGAATACTGGGGATTCGTTGGATCGTTGCGGAGCTTTCATGGTTCAATTGCGACGGGCGGAGGCTTTTTTATTTCTGTTTTTGGAGGTCCTTGATCTCCTGCTCCAAAGCAGCGAGACGCTTTTCGATGACTTCATTTTCCGCCTTTATCGCCGCGTTTTCATTCGTCAGGATTTGGTTCTCGATGGCCAGTTGCTGAGTGGCGCCGATGTTTATATTGAAGAGCTGGTCGTAGTCGACGACGCGGAAGTCGTCCACCCTCTTGCCGAAGACGAAGACTTGGCTGGGTGCTTTTTCCATGCCGGACAGCACGAATGTGTCATCGTCGATTACTGCGGCCACTGGTTTATCTATGTTGCCCGCGTCCGCGGTGATGATTCGCACCATATCGCCAACGACGAGGCCGTGCGCTTCGGGCAAAGTAACGGTTAACTCGTGTGTGGTGGCGTTGTAGAGAGTTTCGACGGCCATCGCGTACACGCTGGGGACGAAGCCGGTCGTCGTGCGCACCGCATCTGGATAGACCTTTTCAACTGCCTGGGCGATCACGCCTTTCTTCGGCTGGTTTCCTTTGCCAACCACATCGATATAGCGGTAGTCGGTGATTTTCAGTTTTTTCAAAATCTCCAGGTCGGAGGCGGTGTCGCTGGGGCCAATAACATTCTTGATTCGCGCATCGGAAAGCGCGTCGAATTCGTTTGCTACTACGCGGTTTGACGCATAGATCGAAAAGGGCGCGGAGTTTGTACTACTGCCGGCGCCGGAGCCGCCTGAGTTCAGATAACCATATTGCTGGCTAAAATTATGGGATGCCGAACCTTCGACATCGATCGGATAGCTTGGACTGGTGGTGTCCACGCCCAAGCGATTGTTGGTGGAGTCCCAATATAGAGCGGAGCTGCTGGAAATAGGTGTCGTCGTCGTGCCGAAGAGAATTTGCCCTTGAGCGAAGGTTGCTGCCCCGGTGCCGCCATTCGCGACGGGAATGATGGGTGTAGCGGTGACCGCGTTGGTGCCGCTGCCGAAGAGGTAGCCGCTGAGGGTGTTAGCCCCTGTCCCACCATTTGCCACCGCCACGGTGCCTGTGACGTTAGCGGCGTTGCTGCTGATATTGCCGGAGATTGCTGTGCCCGGAATTGTGGCGGAAGCAGTGACCGCGCTGGCGCCGCTGCCGAGCAGATAACCGGTAAGTGTCGTCGCGCCAGTGCCGCCGTTCGCTACGGGTACCGTGCCAAGTGTGATGGCAGGAGTGGTGGTGCCTGTGGCTACGACGATTGGAGAAGTTCCGGTCACGCTGGTGACGGTACCGGCGGCTGCGGCTCCCCAAGATGCAAGTGTGCCGTTAGTCGTGAGGACCTTCGTGTTGTTTCCGCTCTGGCTTGGCAATAAGTTCGTGATGGCGGCGCTCGCCGTGGCCGCACCGGTTCCGCCGTTGGCGAGTGCAACTGTGCCAGTGACGTTGGCGGCATTGCCGGCGATGTTGCCGGAAATTGCGGTGCCTGGAATTGTGGCGGATGCGCTGACGGCGCTGGCACCGCTGCCGAGGAGATAGCCGGTAAGCGTCGTAGCACCAGTGCCGCCGTTCGCGACGGGTACGGTGCCGAGCGTGATGGCAGGAGTAGTGGTGCCCGTGGCCACTGCGATCGGCGAGGTTCCGGTCACGTTGGTCACTGTGCCCGCTGTTGCAGTATCGGCGAGTTGGTTCCAAACGGCTCCCACGGCGTCGTAAACTTCCAAGGACTTCAAGTTGGTATCGTAAACAATCAAACCGTTAGCTGGATTTGAGATTGCCTGGCGTTGCGTCGTGGTCATACGCGGCGACAACAACCCTTGAGTTGTGCTGGCGACTTCCAGCACGGCCGTCGTATTCGGCGGATCAACGCCGATGCCGACAGATCCGGTTGTGAAGACAGCATTCGAGCCATCGAGTGTGAAAGGACTGGCACCAGCGGGACCTTGCGGCCCAGTCGCCCCAGCCGTTCCTGGCGCTCCAGTTGGACCTTGCGCTCCTGCTGCGCCCGTCGGCCCGTCAGAACCTTGCGTTCCTGCTGCGCCCGTCGCGCCTTCTTGCGCCATCACGCTCCATGCGCTCGCGTTCGTGTTTGGAGTTGGATTGTTCGGACCCGCGCTGGCAGCGATCGCCACGTAGGTAGAACCGTTGTAGGTCACCACATCATCGATGGCGTAACTCGCGCTGGCATCGAATGCGTTGCGGAAGTCGAAGCCGCTCCCATTTGCTCCCGCTACTCCTGCAGGTCCCTGCGGGCCAATCGGTCCAGCGGCACCTTGCGAGCCAGGGGAGCCATTCGCTCCGGTTGCGCCTGTGGGCCCGGCCGGTCCTTGGGGTCCAGTTGTCCCCGCGGTTCCGCTCGGACCTTGCTGTCCCGTTGTTCCTGTGGCCCCGGCCGGACCTTGTGCGCCCGTCGCGCCTTGCGAACCGGTTGCACCTGTCGACCCCGTCGAACCTTGCGCTCCTGTCGCGCCTTCCTGCGCCATCACACTCCATGCGCTCGCGTTCGTGTTTGGAGTTGGATTGTTCGGACCCGAGTTGGCAGCGATCGCCACGTAAGTGGATCCGTCGTAGGTCACCACATCATCAGTGGCGTAAGTCGTGTTGGAATCAAACGCGTTGAGGAAGTCGAAGCCGCTTCCGTTTGTCCCCGCTACACCTGCCGGCCCCTGCGGTCCCGCCGGACCAGGAGAACCTTGCAATCCCTGGGAGCCGGTTGCGCCAGTGGTTCCTGTGGGGCCTTGCGGACCATTCGGGCCAATCGGACCAGCCACACCTTGCGAGCCTTGAGGGCCGGTCGATCCGGTGGCTCCTATCAACGAAACACCGGCTGGCCAAACGAGGGCGATCTTCGGCCCAAAGATAGTGGAACTCACGGTATTGATGTAGAAATCGCCGTCCACGCCAACCGCGGCCGTGGGATCAGTTGCACCACTGAGAACACTCAGGCCGTTGGCGCCAGCAGGGCCCTGCGATCCCGCACCGCCTGATGGCCCTTGCGGCCCCATCGCGCCTGTGGCACCCGCCGGCCCGGCCGGGCCTTCGGGTCCTTGAAGTCCTGGCGGGCCAGGAGGGCCTTCGGATCCTGTCGGGTTTGAGGCAATCCAGCTGGTACCGTTGAACGTCAGCACCTCGCCAGAAGAAAGTGGCGCAGCCAGATCGATCGGCGTGCCTTTCAGCTTATTGACTGAGATTGTTTGCTGCGTACCGCTAATGTCGCCGTAGAAAGGACCGATGACATTCCATGCCGTCCCGGCTTGGAACGCTGGGATCAGCGGAACGTCAGGAGAAAGTTGTACTCCGTCAGCGATCACCCGAAGGTGCAGGTTAGCGCGGAGCGTCAACGAGGCCGGGAGAGCGGGCATTCCGGCGGAACCAATCACTACGCCATAGAGTCCGCTCGCCACGGTCAGGGTTTGCGTCCCTGAATTCCACAATTCAGTTCCATTGGAATCGATAACTGAAAATACGAATGTCCGCAATCCCGTTACGAACGTGTTCGACTCAACCAAGCGGCCTTCATATGCCAACACCGGACGCGGCGCCGGATCCGCGACCTGGGCGGAGAGCTTGCCGGAAAAGCCAAGAATTAAAATTGATGCAAGTACGCTAACACTACAACGCATGTTCTACTCTCCTCAACGCGCCGTCCACACGCCTTGCTATTGACAACTGGCGCTGGATCCCGTGCACGTACAGGAGGGGTGAAGCCGCTGCGCACTTGGATATCGCCGTTGGGATCCGCTGAATTCTCAGAGGGAACGGGCTGACCGGTGATCACACCGTTCTGAATCGCGCCGTTTGTCTGGATGGCGCCCGAGGCTTGCACGAAATTGGGGTTAAGCTCTGCTTCTATTTGCGGCACCGGAAGCACCTCGACCTTCGCCGAACCGCTGATAGCTCCGCCCAGCGATGCGTTGTCCGAGGTCCAGGTCGCGACGACGGTGTAGAGTCCCGCCGTCGCAGAAGCTGTGTAGACACCTTCATTTGTAATCGTCCCCCCGTTTGCGGGAACGACCGACCACGTCAAGGACGCTACTTCGGGGGAACCAGGAGCGAACGCGGCGGTAAACACCGTGGTGGATCCTGCAGCGACGACGGCAGAAGAGGGTTCGACAGAGAGCTCGGCAGGTGAAACGTTGAAGTGAACGGGGCCGGCGCAACCGGCAAGGCTAAGAATGATCCACGGTAGCGTGAGCGCAATTCGATTGAGCCACCTCGTAGTGGCGTCGCGGTCAGACATCGAAACTCCGGACAATAAGGGCCAAGTGGCGCTGAGAGTCCAAATCTGTAGAGAGGAGGAATTCGGTTGCAAGAACTATGTTACAGAAGGGAAGTTTAGTGTGACTGAATGGCCAGCAGATACAATTGACTTCAGAAGTTGGTGTGCCTAATACACTATCGCCGCCCCGCCTGATCTTCGAAGGTGGGAATAAAGACGAATGGCTCTCAGGGCCAGATTCGAAATGGCAACGCTTCGGTCGACAGCCCTGAATCTAATTCATCGCGAGTTGCCGTGAAGCAAATCAGCGGGAATCGGCGAGTTCTGATTTCGATTCTTGCGCAATTCGTTCGCAGCGAAGGGAATGGGAATTCCTGGCGGGACTCCAAAAACAGCTGGGTCTCACGTTGCTGACGACTATCATAGGCGGTTAATTCGCGGCGCAGACTTTGCGGTTGCGGGCCAGCGGCCGAAGATCAACGTAACTTTCACGTGGTGAGGGGTTCGCTCCCGACTGCATCCTCCGCCATCCAGTCACATCTTCCACAGCGTGCAGAAGCTGAAAATCGAGAGCGCGTGTTCTACGCGCCATGTGAAACGTCCGGGTCGCGTGGATCGTCGTCGTCGTAAACCACCTTGAACACAATCTGAATCTTAAGGTCACGATGTTTGACTTCTCGAAGAATGCATTCGTCCGATACGGCGGCGAGACGATTATCCGTCGTCTGCCTGAGCAGGCCAGTCAACGTGTCGTGCGATTCTCGGCAGACTCGGAGAGCCGCGACGGCACCTCGTTGATCTCCCTCTGCTTCGAGATTGCGCAAAATCTGCCACGCTTTTTCGAAGATGCGCATTGCTTCTCCGATGACGTCGTAGCACTCCGCGCTAGCAGCCGAGCCACATGCGACTTGTGGCGCGGAGGTTGGCGATTCCGGTTCCGGCAGCTGACGATCACGATCCGGATCAGTTCCGGTGGACGTCCCAGCTGAAACAGAAGTTGGGACAGCTTTTGCCGCAGCCAACAGATTCAGAGCAAGGGTCTTAGCGCCATCTTGGGGTGGTTGTCCCATTCTTTTATTCCTAGGAGGCGGGACGCGGGGACGCTTCGAGCGCCTGCCCCTGCGACCACCTCTGCCGGAGCCTACCAGCTTCGCTTTTACTGATTGCCAACTGCTGCGCAACTTCGCGAACACTCATTCGCCCGGCGAACAGACCGGCGGCTTGCAGTGACTTGGCATCTTCAAGGTCGCGACATATCCACACCGCACGACCGTCCGGTCCGCTCTCCATCCGAACCTCGAACGGCATTGCCGCTTCGCCAAGCATTGATCGCGTTTTCTCGAAGTGAAGCTCGCAACGCAATCCTTCAACCGGGCAATAGTCCACCGGATGTCTCAGTGCGATCACGCTATCCAGTAAATCCTCGCGTCGCGAAGTGCCACGCTGAGATTTGTTCTTGCCAGCGTGGTGGATAAACAATACCGATATGCCGCGACGGCGCAGGTCCAGAGCTGGGAGCCACGCCTCACCCTCATTCTCGTTTCCGTAACGACAAAGAGCCGACAAGTTGTCGAGCACCAGCAGATCGATTCCGCCCAGGTGCGCCTCAATAAGGCCTTGGCCTTCCAATGTCACCAGGTCGGGCATCGCACGATTTTGGATGTCCGGCGTAATGACTCGGAGCATGTCAGGTGCGGGCTTACAGTTTTCTAGCCCGGCCAGTCGGATTGCTCGCGTACAAGTACATGAACGAGCCAACAGCGTACAATAACGATGTGACGCTCCGTTAATTTGGCCCAAACTGGTCAATTTTAGCCCCACGGAAATTGCCAAGCCTTTTCTATTCAATAACTTCGACCAGTTCGTTTTGTAATTTGGCCGTTTCCGCGTGCCCCCCCGCCAGCTGATCGGAGGATTTTAATAACATTATAGTTACTAAACAGTTAAGTCCGATGCCGCAACCCGCGGATGGTCTCCAGATCCTCGAGCTGACGGCGGAATTCCCGTCCGTTTGCTGCACGGTATCTTGCGATCCGGTCGAGGGTATCATCTGGCGGAAGTGCTATTGTCGTGAAATCAAACTCCGCGCGGTCAAAGTCATTTTCCTTCTCCGCCAGCGTTTCCAGGGCTATGATTTCGGACTCTATCGCCTCAAGGATGAGTGCCTGGTATTCGTCGCGCCCAAGCTTGGCCTTTGTTTCGCCTTTTTCTTGCTGAGGCAGCGCCGACATTTTGTATAGGAACAAAATACGCTCCTTCTGTTCCTCCCGTCCCGTGTATACAGCGTCGATGTATATCGCGTCTTCGTTGAGCCGAGGCCCGCGCATTTCGACCAGTTTATGCCAGATCTGTAACGAGAGCCTCACACCCCATCTCGGCCCCCGTCGAGCGCTAGATGTGTCCTGAATTTGCTCGTTAGAAAGTGCAGCGAATTTCTCCATTTGGCACTTAAGCGGGGCCCTTATTAACTCAGCCAATGCATATTTGTC
>Ga0302179_10001086_pt1 | contig 16851 bp, 18 predicted proteins | sample I_Palsa_E3_1_FD_198788 | JGI IMG/M metagenome (GOLD analysis project Ga0302179, IMG submission 198788) | Peat permafrost microbial communities from Stordalen Mire near Abisko, Sweden - I_Palsa_E3_1 | ecosystem: Environmental > Terrestrial > Soil > Palsa > Peat permafrost | place: Sweden...
AGCCAACCGGATCAGTGCCAGACAAAGATTCGGTTACTACGCCGCTCCGTGAATTGCCAAAATTCGCTCTCAATGCGCATCTCTGAGGCTGCAAGTTCGAATCCAGCTCGGGAGCCATTCTTCGTTTTTCACCGGGACCAGGAAGCACAGCTCAAGGCCGCGCTGACGCGGCGCGTGGCGAGCCCCATGCAGATGTGTCGCGACTCGGTTTCATCCTTCCATCCCATCACTCGTTCGTGCCAACGACCCTATCCTTGACCTGGTGAACGATTCCTTGCTATCAACGGAAGCGTTGCCATTGGGAGGAGCTCATGCCGATTTCCCGCAGGAATTTGCTTTGTCAATTCGGCGCCGGCGCGGTCATGAGTGCAGCCTTACCGTCGCCGGCAGAATCCGGATTTGTAGAATCCCCGTTCTCGCTCGCTGAAGTGCGATCCGGCGGGCCAATCATCTTTTTAAACCGGAACGAGAACGCGTACGGCCCGTCGGAGAAAGTGATCGCCGCCATGAGCGGAGCAGAACACTCTGCGAATCGCTACGCAGAAGCGCAGGCCAGCCTTCTCCGCGATCGCATCGCAATGCTTCACGGTATCAAGGCGGAGCAAATCGTTCTGGGATGCGGCTCCGGCGAAATATTGAACGTAGCCGCTGCAACATTTGCAGGTCCCGGGAAGAAAGTCATCACCGCGCTACCTACGTTCGAATACCTCGGCCGTGCCGCAAAAATCGATGGCGCGGAAGTCATCGCCGTGCCGCTCATCAAGAATTTCGCACACGATCTCAGCGCCATGCTGGCCCGAACGGACGGTGCGACGGGCCTGATCTATATCTGCAATCCGAATAATCCCACGGCCAGTATCACGCCGCGCCGCGATATCGAAGATTTTCTTCAAAAGCTTCCGCGCACAGCGATGGTTCTCATCGACGAAGCCTACCATCACTACGTCGCGCCGACGGCGAGCTATGCGTCGTTCATCGATCAGCCGGTAAACGACGACCGTGTAATCGTCACGCGCACGTTTTCGAAGGTGTACGGCTTGGCGGGCATCCGCGTCGGCTACGCCGTGGCCTCGCCGGAAACCGCGCGCACTCTCTTGGCGCGTTGCCTCCCGGCTGGCATTAACATCGTTGCGGCACTGGCCGCAGTCAGCGCGCTCGACGACACCGCCTACGTGCGCACGTGCGTAAAGCGCAACGCCGACAGTCGCCAGGAATTTTTCAATCAAGCCAACGGGCGGATGTTGCGTGCCATCGATTCGCACGCGAACTTCGTGATGATGAGCGCACAACGTCCCGCCACGGAAGTCATCGAGCATTTCAAGAAAAACGGCATCGAGATCGGCCGCCCATTCGCCCCTCTCGACAACTACATCCGCGTCACCCTCGGCAAGCCCGCCGAGATGGCGGAGTTTTGGCGCGTCTGGGATCTCGCTCCGGCTCACAAGATGGAAATGTAGCTATTCCTCGCCTCAGCCCGGCGTTCGATGAACCGAGCTCGACGTATCTGTCTGTTTCCCTGGCATTTAGATCTCGTACCATACGTACTGCCAACTCAATGGTCCTTGACAGTCGTGTACCGTAGAGATACACATAATCCCCCCGTTCATGGCGATTCAACTTGAATTGACCGGCCCAGGACCCACGGGCTCGTCGAATAGTTTGTCTACAAAATAGGGACATTGATCTCACCACTCTAGAGCCTCTCGATTCAAAAAACCTAGATGGTGCTTGAAACACCGGGTCTTGTTCCTGCTCTGCCCGAATTCATTCGTCAGGAAAATTCTATGATGAAAAAGCATCTCCCGTCACACCCGGCATCTCAGATTTCTCGGCAGGAATTAAGGCGTGGGAGTCCTTTAAGAACGGCGCTGCACGCCGCGCTAGCGGCGTTGATCATCTCGGTCGCGCTGGCGGGCATGGCCCCTGGCGCCCGCGCACAAGCAAACGTCACTGGCACCTGGCAGACGCTTACGACGACGATGCCCATCAACCCAGTACACGTTGCGTTGATGCATACAGGAAAGGTGCTGGTCGTTTCCGGCTCGGGCAATTATCCGCCGGACACCGACTACATGGCGGCGGTTTGGGACCCGGAGACCGATACCGTGACCACGATGCCGATCGGCTGGGACATGTTTTGCAACGGCATGGTCCTAATGCCCGACGGACGGCCATTCGTAATGGGCGGCACGCTGCAATACGATCCGTTCTACGGCCAGCAAAAAACCTCTGCGTTCGATCCCACAACAGAAACATTTGCGGACCAGCAATCCATGGCTGATGGGCGTTGGTATCCCACGGGGACCGTGCTGGCAGACGGCCGCGTGATGGTTTTCTCGGGCTTGGGCCTCACCGGAAACACCAATACGACCGTCGAGTTCTTCACACTTGGCGCGGGATGGAGCGTACCTTACAACGCTCCCTGGACTCCGCCTCTCTATCCCCGTATGCATGTGTTGCCCGATGGCAATGTTTTCTACTCTGGCCCAACCACAAGTTCGAGCCTCTTCAATCCGTTGACTCAAACATGGACATTGAATATCGCGAACACGCAATATAGCGGCACGCGGACGTACGGCAGCTCGGTCCTGATGCCCTTAACTCCGGCCAACGGCTTCAAACCCCGCGTCATGATTTTTGGCGGCGGCAACCCCGCCACGGCCACGACGGAGATTATCGATCTTTCAGTTGCGACTCCGGCATGGACGTACGGAGTTCCGATGTCGCAAGCGCGCATCGAGATGAATGCAACGATACTTCCCAGTGGGCAGATCCTCGCGACCGGCGGTTCGTTGAATGACGAAGACGCCACGACGGAAAGTCTGAACGCGGACATTTATGATTCCACTACCGGAGCGCTGAGTTCCGCCGGCGCAAATGCTTTTGCACGCCTCTATCACTCGAATTCGCTTCTGCTTCCCGATGCAACCGTATTGCTGCTCGGAAGCAACCCGGAGCGCGGCACCTACGAGCCGCACATGGAGATCTATACGCCCGCCTATCTCTACAACTCAGATGGCAAGCTCGCGAGCCGGCCGAGGATAACGAACATCAGCTCCCGTGTGCTTGGGTACAACAGCGAATTCACGATTCACACACCATTTGCCAACCATATTTCTTCAGTCGTCTTAATCCGGGCGGGCACCCCGACTCACTCGTTTGACATGGATCAAAGAATGGTGGGCCTGTCGTACACACTCGAGGACGGTAAGTTGATCGTCACGTCACCTGCGAACGGCAACCTCGCGCCTCCGGGCTACTACCTCCTGTTTATTTTGAATTCCTCGGGCGTTCCCTCGATCGCGAAGTTCGTGCAGCTCATGACCAATCCCGGGGCGCCGCCGACCGGATCGATTACGAGCCCTTCATCGAATGTCACCGTTGGCGCAGGCCAGTCAGTGAGTTTCGCCGGAACCGGCACATCTCCGACCGGCTCGATTGCCGGCTACGACTGGGTATTCCCGGGCGGCTCTCCGGCCAGTTCCACGGCTGCAACAGGAACTGTGAGCTTCGCTACTCCGGGCACCTACGTCGCATCGCTCACCGTGACAGACAATTCCGGCCGGACCGATCCAAATCCGCCGACGAGCACAATCACAGTCGTTCCGTAATTTTCGCCTTCGACTTCGCCGAGTTTGGCGAATGTAGTGGCAGGCAGCAGCATGAGCGACACGCTGACGGTGTCTCCCGGGTCGGGTTTCACTGGAACAGTTTCGCTCGGCGTGAGCGACGCGCCGCCAGGTGTCTCCGCCACGTTTAACCCCGCCACGATTACAACTGCAGGCAGCACCACGATGAGCATTTCGACGACTGGCGCGGTCACCCCAGGGACCTACTCGCTCGCGATCAACGGATCAAGCGGCGTGGTAAGCGAGTCAGCGAGTGTGGGTCTCACGGTAACCAAAGATCATCTCAAACGAGAAACGACCGCGACGTTGCTGCGTCGCCTCCCTCAGAAACTCTGGCTAGCGACGGATTGTAATTTTCGCAGGGTCGGCTTCGTAGCCTTCGTCCACCACGGTTTTCGCCGCAGCCGCGCGAAGAGTCGCGTCGTCCGCATTCTTCGGCGAATCGCAATGCCGGTGAATCACCTCTTCACCAATCTGAATTCGCACCTGCCACTTCGACTTCCCATCATCCCAAGTAACTTCCACACGATCTGCCTGCATCGCTTCCTCCCGCTACAATCTCCGCGCCATTATAGTGCAGCCAACCCGTTCCTTGAGAGCCCGTAGCAGTCATTTCCCAAAAATCGCGCTAATCTCACTCGAACTCGCCGCCTCAGCCGCAAAATTAAATGTGCCGCGCTCCCGCATCTCCCGCGCGCCGCGCAGCAATGCGCCCAGCGCCGCGCGGCACAACGAACTCCCCACGCTCACTCGCCGAACGCCCATCGCAGAAAGTTCAGCCAAACTCAACTGCACGCCACGCAAACCCATCAACACATTCACCGGCCGGTCAACCGAGCTTACGACCGCGGCGATGTCCTCCTTCGTCTCCAGGGCCGGCGCATACAGAACATCAGCGCCCGCTTCCTGATAAGCCTGCAGCCGCCTGATCGTATCCCTTAGATCCGGCCGTCCGTGCAAGTAGTTCTCCGCGCGCGCAGTTAATGTAAAAGGAAACGGAAGTGCACGCGCCGCAGCCACACCCGCGCGCACGCGCTCCACTGCAAATCCCAATTCATAAATCGGATCGTCCGCACGCCCGCTGGCATCTTCAATCGAGCCGCCAACCACTCCCGCCTCTCCCGCTAGCCTGATCGTCTCGGCAACCATCTCAGGCGCATCGCCATATCCATTCTCCAGATCTGCGCTCACAGGTAGCGGCGTAGCCGAGGCGATTGCCGACGCGTTCGCCAACGCCTCGTCCCGGCTGAGCGTGGTATCCAGCTTCCCGATAGAAAATGCGTAGCCCATGCTCGTGGTAGCCAATGCCTCAAATCCCAAATGCGCAAGCAGCCGCGCACTCCCGGCGTCCCACGGATTGGGAATAATGAACGCGCCCGCGCGCTCATGAAGCCCGCGAAACGCCCGTCCCTTTTCAGCTTGCGTCACTACGGCGCCGCCGCTCACGCCGGTCCCGCGAGTGCCGCCGGAATTCCGAAAGTTCCATCAACCACTTCCACGAAGTTTCTCTCTTCGCGGAGAATTAGTCGGTTCGTCTGTGCCATGGCGAAATTCTCCCGTGCTTCCGAATCTGTCCGCAAGCGCGCCCTGTATTTTTCATACGCTGCGAGACTGTCGAATCCAATCAGTCCCCACGCAACATCATTCGTTCCTTCGTAAGGTAGAAAATACCCCACAAGTTGTCCGCCGCATCGAGGAATAATCCGCCCCCAATTTTCGGCGTACTTCTTGAACTGTTCCTTCTGAAAAGGATCAATCTGATATCGAATCAAGCAAACAATTGTCATCGTTCTTCTCCCCGTGCCGGATCCCGGCGCTAAAACGAAAATGGGTAATCCAGGATCTCGCCAGTCGTGCGCTGACCATCACACGCGCAGGCCGTCGCGAAATGCACGATCGATTCGCCCTTCTGATTTGAGCGCACTATGTAGCGCCGCACGATCGTCGTGCGGCACATTTTATAGCACCCTGGCGCACGCGGCCCAGATCGGACCCCTCCCGCAAAATTCCTCCACGCACGTATGTTAATGTTTGACACAGCCGAACGCTGCGCACCGCCAAAGCCCCGCGCCGCTCGACTCGAGGGCCGAAACATGATGCCAGTCCACGAAGATCTTCTCCGTGAATTACAGAGCTTCGCTTTGACCGCCCCCACGGTCAAATCAGTCATGGAGCGCATCGCTCAGCGCCTTCACGAAAAAATGACGCGCTACAACTGGGTAGGCTTCTATCTCGTCGACTCCGCGGACCCTGACATCCTGGTGATCGGCCCGTTCGTTGGCAGCTTCACGCCCAATCTTCGAATCCCCCTCGACACAGGACTCTGCGGCGCCGCGGCTATAACTGGCAAAACGATAGTCGTGCACGATGTCTCTACCGATCCGCGTTACCTGGCTGGGTCGTCCATGGTGAAGTGTGAAATCGTTGTCCCCATCCTCGTGAACGCTAAGCTCGCAGCCGAACTCGATATCGAAAGCTACTTCGCCGGCACCTTCACCAAAGCGGATCAGGACTTCGTAGAATCCTGCGCTGCCATCGTCGCAAAATATTTGGACAAAAACTAATCCAGCGGCGCGCCACCGAGGATCATTGTTGGCGCGTCTGCCGCAAACGGTAGTTCTAACAATTCAACCGCATCTGTGGTATTAGCTTCCTCCAGGCCATCCGCAAATCGTCCAATTGCAAGGAGGAATCGAATCATGGCAGATGCGAAGCTTTCCAACGTGGGCTCCGGACCGTCAATCGTGTGGGCCATTCTGCTCATCGTCTTCGGCTTCCTGGCAATCTCGCTCCCGTTGGCCACATCGTTCGGCGTGGTCATAGTCATCGGGTGGCTGATTGTCCTCAGCGGCGGATTTCAATTTATCCATGCCTTCCAGTCGAAAGGCGCCGGCAGCGTACTCTGGAAGCTCCTCGTCGCGATTCTTTATCTGATCGTCGGGATATTTTTTCTGATGCATCCCGTCATAGGGGTCGCCGGCCTCACCCTGGGCCTGGCAATTTTCTTTCTGGCCGAAGGCGTGTTGGACTTGGCAGCCTATTTTCAAAACCGTCACGCTGGAGGATCGGGCTGGCTTCTGATGGACGGTATCGTCACCTTGATTCTCGGCCTGCTGGTTTGGAGGCAATGGCCCTCAAGCTCGTTGTGGGTGATCGGGACGCTCGTGGGAATCAGCATGATCTTCACCGGCACAACGCGCTTAATGATCAGTCTCGCCGCAAGACGTCTTGCGCCTGTCAATCCCTAGCGCCCGCTGCGCGAGCGCACGGGCCATCGCCTCTCCACGTCGCTGGCTTTCTGCGGAGTCATTCTGAGGAGGGGCCGATGAGGGTCCGGCGAAGAATCTCTCTGCGCTCGACCCGGCAGGAACTCCGCGTTGTCACATCTGCCGCAAGTTTGTTATACGTTCATTTGAAAACTGAACGAACCGCACGATGCCTCCCTTGACGTTATAATCTTCCGACCACCATGCTGGCTCCTGGCACCAAACTTGCACACTATGAGATCGTCGCTCCGCTTGGCGCGGGCGGCATGGGCGAGGTTTACCGGGCGCGGGATTCGCGCCTGAATCGCGATGTTGCTATCAAGATTCTGCCCGAAGCGTTCTCCGCCGATAGTGATGGGTTGCACCGCTTCGAGCGAGAAGCGCGCTCTGCATCTGCCCTCAATCACCCCAATATCATTACCATCTACGAACTCGGCGAGGACGGTTCCACTCACTACATCGCGATGGAGCTGATAGACGGCAAGACCCTGCGCGAACTACTTGCCGCCGGCGCGCTCCCGATACGCAAAGTAATCGAAATTGCCGCACAAGTCGCAGAGGGCCTCGCCAAGGCCCATGAAGCGGGCATCGCGCACAGAGACATAAAGCCGGGAAACCTGATGATCTCGAATGATGGACTCGCCAAGATCCTCGACTTTGGCCTGGCGAAGTTCGCCTCACCCGGCGAAGAGCTTCCAGACGCACAAACTCAATCCTCGTGGCAGACTCGACCGGGCCAACTTCTAGGCACGGTGCAATACATGTCACCCGAGCAGGCTAGCTCCGGTCGAATGGATTTCCGCTCAGACCAGTTCTCGTTCGGCTTGGTGCTTTACGAGATGGTCACCGGCAAACGTGCCTTTCGAAGAAACACGGCAGCGGAAACGATGGTAGCCATTCTCAAGGAGCACCCTGACCCAATCGGAGTGCAAATACCAGACGCCCCCGCTCCGCTGTGTTGGGCCATCGAGCGGTGTCTCGCAAAAGAGCCCGATAAACGCTACGCCTCGACTCGAGATCTTGCGCACGAACTTGCTGCGATACGCGAACGCTTTTCGGAAAAGCCGATCAAGCAAGCGGACACCCGGCCGGCCAATATTCCCGTGCAGCAAACTGGGTTCGTCGGGCGCGAGAAGGAAATAGCTGCCGCCAAAGAACTCCTGCTTCGACAGGATGTGCGCCTGGTCACCGTCACGGGCCCAGGCGGTATTGGAAAAACCCGTTTTGCCGTTCAAGTGGCAATTGGCCTTAGCGACAATTTTCCGGGTGGCGCACATTTTGTCCCGCTCTCGCCGCTAAGCGATCCGAGCTCGATTCCATCCGCGATCATCCAGACGTTGGGAATCCGCGAGACGGGAGGCCAGTCGCCGCTGGAAATACTCAAGAAGCATTTGCTCGATTCATTGCGGGCTCCAACGCTGCTCCTGCTCGACAACTTCGAGCACCTGATGGCCGCTGCGCCAATCCTGGCAGAACTCTTGGCCATGGGTCCTCATCTCAAAATTCTGGTCACCAGTCGCGCAGCTCTGCACGTGTACGGAGAGCATGAATTCCCAGTGCCGCCTCTTGCGCTGCCGGATTCCCGATCCATGCCTCCGCTCAAGGCGCTGTCGCAATACCCTGCGGTCGCGCTGTTTGTACAACGCGCCGTCGCCGTAAAACCAGACTTTGCTCTGAACCAGGAAAACGCTCTCTCCGTCACCGAGATCTGCGCGCACCTGGATGGCCTGCCTCTTGCCATCGAACTCGCGGCCGCTCGAATCAAAGTTCTTTCGCTCTCTTCCATTCGCACCCGCCTGGCGAGCCGCATGCAGCTGCTAACGGGCGGCGCGCGCGACCTGCCGCAGCGCCAGCAAACGCTCCGCGCCGCCATTGACTGGAGCTACGATCTACTTACTCCCGCCGAGCAAAAACTTTTCCGAAGATTGTCGGTGTTCGTACGAGGATGCACGCTCGAAGGCGCGGAAGCTGTGTGCGACACCAAAGCCGATCTCGATTTGGATCTCCTCGACGGCATGGCATCCATGGTGGACAAAAGCCTCATGCAGCAGCTCGAGCAGCCGAACGGCGAATCTCGTTTCGTGATGCTCGAAACGATTCGCGAATACGCGAGTGAAAAGCTCGAGGCCAGCGGTGAGGAACTCTCGACCAAGCGCGCCCACGCCGCCTACTGCTTGATTCTGGCAGAAGAGGTTACGTCGGAGCAGAGCGGCAGTGAGGCAGCGGAATGGCTGGAACGTCTGACGTTAGATCACGACAATTTCCGCGCGGCGCTTGCATGGCTGACGCAAACGGGAGACGCGGAATGGGGCCTGCGTCTCGGCGCGGCTCTGTTTCGCTTCTGGGAGACTCGCGAGTACTTCGCCGAAGGGAGGGACAGTCTTGGCAAGCTCCTGAAAATCCCAGCTGCGGCAGCTCGCACAAAACCGCGAGCGCGCGCCGTTTTTTCCGCAGGCGTGCTCGCCATTGAACAGGGAGATTACGCCTCGGGAAATGCGCTGACCGGCGAAAGTATAGACATCGCCCGTGAATTGCACGACAACCAGGGCGTCGCCGTCGGTGTAAACGCGCTCGCTGTCAATGCTCGAGATCAGGGCAACCTCACACTGGCGCACTCGATGTTCGAAGAAGGTCTGGCGCTCTGGACAGAATTGGGCGATCAAAAGGCTATCGCCCGCTCGCTTAGCAATCTCGCAAGCGTCGTCAAATTGCAGGGTGACTATCCCCGCGCGCGCTCGCTCTACGCCGAGTGTTTCTCGATCTTCCGTGAACTCGGAGATCGTACAGGTGTCGGATGGTCGCTCAACTCTCAAGGCGATGTCGCCCGCGATCAGGGTGACTTCGCCGCCGCCCAGACGTTGTATGAGAAAAGCCTGGCAATTTTTCAAGAACTCAACGATCGCTGGGGCATCGCCGGCTCACTCGCTGATCTCGGAAATATCGCCAGAGAACAGCGCGATTGTCGCACCGCGCATTCTTTCTATCGCGAAAGCCTGAAAATTTTCCGCGAGCTTGGACACAAACGCGGAATCGCCCGTCTGCTCGAGGGTTTCGCGTGCTCGGCTGCCGTTCAATCGCAAGCTGAGCGTGCGCTGCGGCTGGCCGGCGCTGCTGCTGCGTTGCGCGAAAATATTGGCGCTCCGCTCACGCCCACGGAACAGGCCAAACTCGAAGCCATTCTGGATCCGGCCCGCCAGGCATTGATCAACACGGCAGGCACGACGGCTTGGCTGGATGGTTGGTCTATGCCGGTAGAGGATGCTATCGAGGAGGTGCTGATGCTCGACGCCGCATCTCCGGCATGTTAGCGCCTGGCCGCGCAGAACCAATCGCATCGAACGCCGGCAGAGACAAGATGCACATGCCGCCGCGCGTGAAATTCAGTTGGCGCGGCAAAATTTGGTCCGCGCTTACTCCGCGGTTGACGCGTCGATGAGCCGGCGCACGGCGGACACGCGATTGCACGGAATCCCGACGCGCCGGGCGTGTTCTTGCACGGTGGCCTCGTCTGGCGCGAGATAGACGCAGTACACTTTATCGCCCGTGACGTAGCTATGGAGCCATTGGATCTCGGGTCCCATGCCCTTCAAAACATTCGCCGACTTTTGCGATAGTTCTCGCAATTGTGCGTCGGTTAAATTTCCGGCTCCCGGCACTTCGCGTTCGATGACGAACTTGGGCATGAGCATTCCCCCGTAAGCAACTTAATCTGCGACGAGCAACCTGACGCGCACAAATGCTAGCATGCACATGTAGCCGCTTCAACATGCATCGGCCCAAGGGCTCGCGAGGCAGCGAAAAATCGCCGCCTAACAAAAGCCAATGACAAAACAACAAGGATCGTCATGGACATCCGATCGCTTCAAAAGCCGCTGAAAGACCAATACCGCAGCGACCCCAACGCCTCGAAAATCACAATCCGCGCAAAAGGCGGCCAGTCCGACGCTCCCATCGCGTGCTCGGTCGACATCGGCCGCGCCATCTACCAAGCCGAAGCCCACAAAGGCGTCGGCGGCGCGGGCAGCGGCGCGTGTTCCGGCGATCTCCTGCTCGGCGCTCTGGCAGCCTGCGCGCAAATCACTTGTCAGATGGTGGCCGCCGCGATGGGCATACGCACCGAACGCATCGAGGTCACCGTCGAAGGTGACTTGGATCTCCGAGGCACCCTCGGCATATCAAAAGACGTTCCCGTCGGCTTCGAAACCATCCATCTTCGATTCGACATCGCCGCCCCCGAAGCCACCCCGGAGCAACTCCGCAGCCTGCGCGAAAAAACTGAACAGTACTGCGTCGTAATGCAGACTCTAGCCCATCCGCCGAAGCTAGAATCCGATTGGCCCGGCCTCGGCTAATTCGACGGCGGCCAACTCCCCGCCTCGAATCGAGTCCATAGACCCCTTAATTTCATACGATTAGAAACGGCCTCGGTTGTTTGTTTTGTTCGGCTTACGGCGATTTTTAATCGTTTGGACTATCGATTAGAAATTGCGCTTTTCAGGGTGTCGTAGAGCCAATATTTCGGCGTGCCGAGGAAATGCATGCGCCTCGGCCGACCCTGGCCCGGTAAGCCGTCCTGACCGCGCTGCCGTGTTTACTGTATCGATACATACTTTTACCTCCATAATGCTAGCATACGGTAGTCGGTTGCGCAAATGACTCGTCTGTAAGGGTACTAGTCCTCCGCGCGGTTTACTTCGTTACTGTGTGCAGCGCGTTGCGGCGCATGTCACTTGAAACTAGAACGATTTGAAATTTGAGATTTGAGATTTCAGATGAGAAGCGAAATGCAGATTCCTCCTCCGATCCTCGCCGGATCGTCGTCGGAATGACAAGTGAGGAAGGCGGATCGCGGTGGAGAAAAGGCAGAACGCAGAAAAAGCGTAACGGAGATAAAGCGGAACGGTGAGAAAGAAGTATGGCTGGTCATGACTGCCGTGTATCGGGAACGCTCGGAGAAGCACGCGCAAACCATCGAGCGATTGAGTCAGGATCGCAAAGCGGCCCACGGCTAAATTGCCGGATCGCGCCATTCACTCCGAACGCCTGTTTGCACCGCCGGAATTGTCGGGGAATTCAGCACGATTCGTGCGCGAAATGTCACAAAAATCATGCTTCAGATTTCGGCAAAAGGTATACGCAATCGTAATGCTGGGGGATTAGTTGTCCCGCCATTCATCGGCCGCCGCCGTTGGCCTCGCTTGGAGTCAGCGGTTATCTCCTGCGGTGAGTACCATTTTGCTTACCCCCAGACGGTGGTACGGTTAGCCAGGGAGGAATCCTTATGACTGTTTACATACACGCGCCGCTGGGTCCGGATGGGATTGTGGTGCTGCGCGGCGAGATGGAAAGGGTCGACGACCGCGCGAACGCCAGCGAAGTCGTTTACGGCGACGCCGCTTTCCTTCAAGAGCAAGCGTATAAACAATGGCCAGACATCGATTGGCAAATTCTGAAAATCAGCGAAAAGCGGTACGTCGTGTCATCTTGATGTACTCAAGCAAGAAAAGACGGATGATGGCAAACGTTAGCCGGGCGCTCCCCCTTCCCTCGCAATTGGGGTGCTCTGGAGTCAGTTCGCGAAGGACCTGCCGTGCCACCTACTAGTCCTCTCGACAGCAAACTTCACATTCAATTCCGTTTAAACGCAATGCCTGCGCAAAGCCCTCGCAATATTTCTGTGCGCGCTCTAGCGATTGAGACGCAGTTTTCGCAGGAACGCGGCAGCCACTTCCGTACCCTGATGAGCCAAGGTAATTTTTCTTCAGCCAACGAGAAAAACGCGACCGCGCGTCTGGCAGTCGCACCCAGGCAAAGCCGCAAGCCCCCTCGTCAATTGCCTCGTTAAAGCCTTCTACCCACATTGGGGTTGGAACCCATTCTTCCGCCGTCTTCGTACCGTGTCGCTGGGCTGTTTCATAAAGTCGCTGCCAGAAGTCGGGGTTTTCTGGCCGGTCTACTATCAAATGGGCGAGTGACCCAGACTCAGTCGTCTCGGCATCATCCGCGATGTATGCGGTCACGAGGGATGGCGATTCATTCGGACGAATTATCCACGCGCTGGTCACCACCTTTGTGAGTCCGTTCCTGCCGGTAACAGGGACGTCTAGGCTGTATTGGATGCCATACTCACTCTTTCTTGTTTTCTTGATCAGCCTTCGCTCAAGTCCAGCCACCAATTGTTCGCCGAGGAAACGCCAATCGTTTTTCGTAATGCCAAGCAAAGAACGAAAAAGGTAGGCTTTATGCCTCCCATCCCCCGGTGAGCCGTCTCGCTTGTTGTGTTGTTCGTTGAGGCAGTATTCGCAAAGCTTACGGACGTCCACGCGTCCTTTTCCGAATTCCTCCTTTCCAAACTCCAGGTGGAACTCCGAGCGGTTCCTGTCCGCCTGCAATGTGTTACGGAAAGCAATAAGGACATCCTCCGCGTGCGGGGAACGAGCCCGACCCTTTAACAACCGGACGCTTTTTTCACCTTGAGGAGAGATCTGTTCACGCAGAATGAGATCAGGATCGCGGGTCGTCAGTTCTACTGACATGAATGGCAGTTTCCGTGCCCACGCCGTTTCGGGACTGTCGGGAGTATCGTGGTCAAAAGGAACTATCCATTCTAACGTGCGGCTCCGATAGTGGCAGAAAGGAATAAGTCCATTGGCGGCTAGTTCGAGCGCCAGAGGGTCACCACGGTCGACCTCAAAGCATCCGAGGTAGCAAGGCAGTTCTTGCGTCATCCCTTGATGGATTTGGTCCGCGCATAGAAGAGTCGTGTCAGAAATGGTTACACATTCAATCGATTGCGTCAGAAGCACTCGCGGAAGCGAGGCAGCTTCCAGGCGGTGATATCGAGCACAGGCAGACTGAGCGAAGGTAACAGCGATAGTCGCGCGGAGCTTTTTTTCATCACTAACGGTCCAGCTTATTGCGGAGTGGCCAGCGACACGATTGCTGCCAACCGATGTGATGCGGCTACTAAAGCGATCTAACAAAATAGCTCCAGAACTTAGATGAAAGTTACCTTCCGGAGTCGCGCTGAGCACAGATTTGAAGATCCCGTCGTATATCAAATCCAAATCGGTTACCCGCAGTTCATCTCCCCGAAATAGAAACGCGATAGTGGGCATATTCCCAATCTAGCGTACGGCGCTTTCGCATCGTCGCGCAACTTACACGACGACGAACCGATCCATCCAACATGGCGTGCCCGACAAATCCACGCTGAGAATGTCAACGAACCAGGCGAGGGCGGGTGGCACACCTTCAACTTGAATCGGATTCGATCTTAACTGTGGGGTGCCGCAGCCCTTTGCCGCCCAAGGGTGCGGTTCTCGACTTTCTTTCGTATTAACTGGAATCCGCAGAGTTTTGATTTCATTCCGGATATCGCAGACCCGAAGAACCGCACTTCCCAAATCAAAGGGATGCGGCACCCCCAATGGCTTGTGTATTGAAACGACTACTTGATGAAATACCGGAGTGGTATCATGCGTCCGTTCACGCTATGCGGGTAAGAAAAAGACGAGGCCGAGGTTTCGCCACCCGCGTTCTGAAAGAGACTTTGAACGAGATCGACACAATCGTTCGGAACTTGATTTGATTCTTGTGGGGGGCCGAGATGGCGGAAGTCACTCAAAGACGAATCGGTGAACTTCAGCGCGGAGTCTTCAAAATTCCTTCTGGACCACCCTGAAGGACTTCCGGCCAAAGAGGTTTTGAAACGCATGGAACAGGTCGTATCGCCCACTGCGTTCGAGAAGAGCGATTATCCGAACCGGCCCGGCATCCAGAGATTTGGGAAAATGATCCGGTTCGCCACAATTGGGCCGGTCAAAGCCGCTTGGATGGTAAAGGACAAAGGGAAATGGTATCTCACTGAAGAAGGCAAGAAAGCCTACCTCAAGTACACAGACTCTGAGCAATTTCTGCTCGAAAATCGCCGCCTTTATCGTGAGTGGTACAGTCAGCAACCGAAGGAGCTTGCCGAATCTGAAACAATGGCCCTTGAAGACCCAGCGACCTTGGAAAAAGTGGCGGATGCGTCCGGTACATTCGAAGAGGCTGAAGAAAATGCCTGGTCCGAAATCGAAAAATTCGTGCAGGCAATGAACCCATACGACTTGCAAAAGCTTGTTGCGGCATTGCTACGTGCGATGGGGTATCACGTGTCTTGGATTGCCCCGCCAGGTCCGGACAAGGGCATCGACATTCTTGCTCACAATGACCCACTGGGAACCAGTACGCCGCGGATCAAGGTACAAGTCAAACGTCGTGCCGATAAGATTCGAGTAGATGACCTTCGCGCATTCATGTCGCTGTAGAGCGAACAAGACGTTGGCATTTTTGTTTCGACGGGAGGCTTTACCTCTGATGCCGAATCAGAAGCTCGCACGAAAGAAACCCGTAAGTTAACGCTGCTTGATTTGGAAAAGCTGGTGGATCTGTGGGTGAAGAACTACGAAAAGGTCGAAGAATCGGACAAGCGGTTACTCCCTCTCAAGCCCGTCTATTACGTTGCACCGCTGGAATAAAGAACTGACAGCCTCGCACGACCATTCGCGCCGAGAAGAGGGCGCAGCCCTTCGAGGCTCCCTTCGAAGCTCCCTTCGAAACACCCTTCGAAACTCCCTTCGAAACTCCCTTCGAAACTCAGGGTAAACAGGGTAAACAAGCAGCGCCCCTACGAACGAACCAAGGTCATCAGAAGGACGGCTTCGCGATCGCGCGTTCCGCGCACCTAAAGCTAGGACGATTTGAAATTTGGGATTTCAGATGAAACGAAACGCAGATTCCTCCTCCGATCCTCGCCGGATCGTCGTCGGAATGACAATTTAAAGAAGGCGGATCGCCGGATCGTCGCCGGAATGACAATTTAAAGAAGGCGGATCGCCGGATCGTCGCCGGAATGACAATTTAAAGAAGGCGGATCGCAGAGGAGAAAAGGCAGCTCGTAACCAACTAAAGCCCGGTGACTTCAGCTATGAAAAGCAGAGCGGAGAATAAGCGAATTAATTTAGTTTCAGGCGGATCAATTTAGCGTGAGCCCGGAATGCGTATATCCGGGTATAGCAAGCGTTACAGCGGAAGGGACGAACTAGAGTGAGCCAACAGGCAATCTGCTCGGCAATACCCCTGCGTTTCGAGCGATAAATGTCGTCGCTGCCACAGATGGGGCACTCGTCACGGATGATGTGAACGATTTTCATAGGGTGGAGGCGGGAGCGGCCCGAACTACATCAATAGTAGTGCAGGAAAGGGGCCATTTCGCGGATTAGACTGAGCCGGAAGTCATTGATTCTAAGCGAGTAAGGCAGGCCGACTTGGTTGCTGGACTGTGGGATGCAATTTATTGGACTAAAGCGGAAGTTCGGGTCTGGTGTGTCTTAGCGCCCGCATCGTCGTTCTGGGGCCTAGCATTTTGAGCCGTTCATTCGTAGCGGCGCCGCTACGGACGCGGCCAGCGGCGAAGGGAACGTCGGCCGAGGCGGAACACGGCGACGCCACTATGAACGAGGCGATGGCGTTAGCGAAATTCTTTGCCGGCGGGGCTGTTGGGCGTTACGAGGTGGCGGGTGGCGGCGCTGCGCAGGGCTTTTGTTAGCGGCACGCTTTTGCCTGTCTCGAGGCTGGCTTGGACGGCTACGCAATCGCATGAGGCGACCAATCTGCCGGGGTCGTCGCTGGACATTTGGTGGAGGAAGCGAAAATATTTTTCGCCGATGGTGAGGAAGCCGCTCTTGATCTCGACCAGTTCCCCGCCGCGCAACTCTTTCAGGAATTGATAATTCTGGCGGACGATGGCGACGCGCAGATTTTTTTGCTTCATGGAGGTGGGCGTGACGCCAATGGTGCGCAGCAGGAACCACGTGGCTTGATCGAACCGCGAGACGTACATGTGCGAATTCATGTAGGCGGTGAAATCGTATTCGGAGGCCAGTACGGCGCCCTTGAACGTCAGAATCCAT
>Ga0302179_10001088_pt1 | contig 16824 bp, 10 predicted proteins | sample I_Palsa_E3_1_FD_198788 | JGI IMG/M metagenome (GOLD analysis project Ga0302179, IMG submission 198788) | Peat permafrost microbial communities from Stordalen Mire near Abisko, Sweden - I_Palsa_E3_1 | ecosystem: Environmental > Terrestrial > Soil > Palsa > Peat permafrost | place: Sweden...
GAAGCTTGCGCTCATGTTCCCCGTGATCAGATTGAATTCCTGGATTGCATCGGGATTCGGAAAAGGCACATTCGCGTTGATGTAGGTGTCGTTCGCATCCACTCCATCCAACAGATAATTCACCCCATTGGCGCCGCCACCGTTCACCTTGGCGTACTGCTCGCTGGGAAACACCCCTCCCTCGCAGTTCGCGGCACAATAGTTGGCGGTCACGTTGGTGGTTCCTGGCGCCAGGAATACCAACTGCTGCACATCGCGGCCGTTTAACGGCAGCTGGCTGATCTCCCTTTGATCGATCAGCTGCCCCACTGTGGCGGAATCGGTCGTCACCAGAGACGAGTTGGCATTTACCACCACCACTTGTTGCACCATGCCGACCTTGAGCGAAACATTTTGAGTGGTCGCCTGACCCACGGACAGCACGATACCCTTTTGCACGTAACCCGCATAGCCGGGCATCGAAACCGTGATCTGATACGTGCCAACAGGCAAGCTCGGAAACAGGTACTGTCCGGCAGTTGTGCTGGTTGCAGTCTGCGTGTAACCCGTCGCGAGATCTTGAACCGTAACCGTTGCCCCCGCCACCATCGCCTGTGAATCAGTGACGATTCCACTGAGTCGAGCCGTTGTGTACTGGGTCCACGCCGGCGTCGCCAGACCTGAAACCAGAATGAGCGCCAGGAAGAAACGTCTCTGCCAAGATGCCGCCAATGGTCTCCGCCAATTCCCCTTCATCTTCATTTCTGTCGCCCTCCTAACTACTCATGCACCGACCTCTATCCCGACAAAAAATACGCGTGCGGTGGCCGCTCGACACGTTACGGTTGCGGGCGAATTGGCCTCGTTTGTCAAGCGCTTTGGTTGCTCATGTTTGGTTTCGATTCCATCGTCAATTTGTGGGCAGGGACGAAGTTTAAGACGCTCAAGGAAAAACCGCCTTGATTCCCGTCACGTCGCAAAAATCGACCAAAGCCGGATACAACTGTTCCCCGTAACCCAGGCACGCGTATTCGTTCGTCCAATGCTGGAGCAGAGCGTCGATATCGCAATGAGCAGTCACGAAACCGTGGGGCCAGAAGGGAATTCCGCACTCGTTCAGCCGCTTTTCTACCTGGCCCGCCGGCGGCTCGAAAACGCTGGCCCGGGTGATCACCATCTGAAACTCCCCGTTCACTCGGCCGAGCCGTGCCAGAACGCCCTCGCCAACCTTGCAGATCAATCTCACAGACAGCCCCCCCGCTTCGCCTTCCGTGGGGATACCGTGCTCAGAAAAGCCTGCCGGGCTCAGCTTGCTTGCCAATGACGGCGGACAAGCGCCATCGCCGATGATTTTGATTTCTTTCGTTTTCTTGTCGATGTGCTGCAAATCGCCGTAATACACTCTCTCCTTGCTCAATTTCGTGAGGAGGAGAACGGTCAAGGCAGTATTGAAATCGCCCAGCGTAGAAGTGCCAACTCCATCCTCAAGCATCATGCTCTGAGCAAAGCACGTTGCAGAGTAATCTCCGGCTAGGCCCGGAAAGGATTGAATCGTGTAGAAATCAAACTTTTCCTTCGCAACAAGTTTTCTCAGCGCGAGGTATAGACGCATCGAGCGATCGGTCAGCACATTTTGCTCTGGGAGCTTGCCAAACAACCGCTTCAGCCTTGGCTGAAGTTCATCCAGTTCGCTTGCTGAGATCCCTTCGGCGGTTTGCTTCAACTCCGTCGTGTCGCGGGAATCGATGTCGATGCCGAACATTCTCATCCACTGCGAAGGATCGGCAGCGCCACAGGTTTGTCCCATTCCCCGACCACCAAAGGTGCCAATGGTAGACATGTTCAAGAAGTTCTTCAGATGAGAAGCTTGGGCATAGCTGACGATCTTGCTTACGGTGTCTGGCTCCTCCACGCTTCCGTATACAAATTTGTGCGGGATACCGATTTCGAGCAAACCTCCGTGCAGCACCAATCCACCAACCGGCCGCCAGCCCTGAGAGCCGGGGTGCGTCCATAGGAGCAAACCTTTGCCGCTGGTGCAATAATCGCGAATCGCGCCGACGAGGTGCGCCGCCCACACCCAGGTCCCGGAAAATAGGACGACCGCATCGACGGCATCGTCGCATTTCATTTTCTTGAATGCGGCCCGAGCTTCTTCTTTGCTGGCTACGACGACACCATGCTCAACAACTTTCAAACCCGCCGACAGCAGCGCACTCTTGGCGCGCCGAACCAATGCGTCATCAATGAACGGCTTGTCCATTGGGTCCTTTAGACCATCCTTGTGGACTCCAAAGACGATGAATCCGATTGTGGCTTGTATCACTGTTCCTCCGAATTGGCGTCTCGAACCTTAATGGTTTGCCCCCGCGGCGCATGCCGAGCGCAAATGTTGGTATTGCCTGGCTTGCTGTTGGTACGAAGCCGCAATCGCATGGTCGGGCAATACCACCGAAATCTCACGCACCACGACTTCCACAGCTTCCTTGAGGCTGGCGTATTCCCCGCAGGCCACGCCGGCGAGCATGGCCGCGCCAAGACACACCGCTTCTGGACACTCCATCGCATGCAGCCGTCGACCCGATAAAGCGGCTCGCAACTGAAGACCCAGAGCCGACCGCGAGCCTCCGCCGGTGACGTGAACATCCCGAAACTCTCCCACGGTGCTCGCCAGAATCTCGGTCATCTGTGACAGTTCACAGGCGAGGCCTTCAAGAATGCCTTTGTAAATCTGGCTGCGGGTGGTGTTCGGGCCCAGGCCGGAGATGATTCCGCGGGCGTGCGGGTTGAAGTCAGGATTGCAGGTGCCAATGAGATTGGGAGTAATGCAAAGGCCGGTCGGGCCCGCTGGCGCGTCTCGTTCCAGTGTCGCGTAGTGGATAGACTCCACGCCGGATAGGTCCGCGCCTTCTGGGAGGACGCCTTCGCTGCACGCTTCTCCATACAACAGATCGTGAAACCATTGGATCATGATTCCCGATGGAAAATAAGCCAGCGTGACGAACCTGTCCGGAACCACGTGACAATAAGAATTGAGAGAAGCAGCCAGCGCCGCGTCCGTTAAGCTGGGCTGATCAGAAACGGCTGTCAGACATTCGTACGTTCCCATCGAGTCGGCCACTCGGCCCGGATCGATCGCGCCAACTCCCAAGGCCCCGCAGGGTTGATCGTGTCCCCCCAAAACCACCATCGTTCCCAGCGAAAGACCGAGCGCGCCGGCGGCGGCTGGGTCCAATTCTCCGGCGATTGTTCCGGCAGATACAGGAACGGGCAGGCATTCGGCATCGATTTCAGTGGCGGCGAGAATCTCCTCGGACCAGCGGCGCTGCCGTATATCAAATGCCAGATAGCGGGAAGCCAACGAGTAATCGATGTAAGAGGGTAGTCCTAATCGCGAAAGAACATAACCAATCACAGTCAGGAAACGAACCGAGGGAACTGAAATGTCCGGCCGGTGTTTACGCAGCCAAAGAATCTTCGGAACCGGATACATGGGATGGGCCACCAGGCCAGTGATCTCGAAGAGGCGCTTTCTTCCGAATGTTTTTTCGAGCCACGCGGCTTCTTCCGTGGCTCGATTGTCCTGGTTGAGAATTGCCGGAGCGATTGCCTGGTTGTGTCCATCGACCGGTACGAATGTTTCGCCGTGCGAACTGAGGCACAGCGCCCGTACGGGATCAGACAGACCCTTAGAGACCGCCCGCGAACAACCGCATACCGCCTGCCAAAAGAACTCGGGATTTATTTCCGCATGCGATGGAGCGGGGAAGTGCGGCGCGTATGAACTGGCATGCTGAGCAAGTAAGGCTCCAGTCACCGCAAATACCACCGCTTTGCATCTACTCGAACCAATGTCGATGGCAAGCAGGCTCATGATGGGCTTTCGCTTCCTGATGACCGGCATCATTCATAGGAATTTGTCTGCCGCGACGGAAAGGGTCCGGCAACGAACTCCAGACGATCCAGGGTTCGTTTCCTGCTGAAACCGATCCGGGCTTCGGGCAGCGTTGGGCCGTATTCGAAATGCGGATTCGGCGACTTGGCGTGCTTCTGGATATCCCACCTCAGCGCCGGCGCTTCGCCATGGGTGGTCAGATCCGCCGCCGTCTCTTGCCGCGAAGGCGGACCCGAGTGATCAAAGCTGAGGCAGTGTCCCGCGATCGCGGCTAGCAACCGGCCGTCGGGCGGCACTCCGTACGTCCGCGCCAGTTTCGCCGCCTTCGCCTGGGAAACCGATGTCGTCATTTCGCGATCGCTTGGAATTCCACGGTTTGGGCTGCGTCGAGAGCAGCGCGCGCTTGTTCAAGAAATCTGGCCATGTTGTCGGCTTGGAAAACATTGCGGCCAAAGAAAACGCCGGCTGCCCCCGCGGCCGCAACATCACGGACCACATCGAGTGCGTGTTTGTCCGACGCTTGACGGTTTCCACCGAGCACCAGGATCGGTATCGGACAACCTTCTACCACCGAGCGCATGGAAGCTAAATCTCCGCTGTAATCTGTCTTGACGCAATCCGCACCCAGCTCGGCTGCCATGCGAGTGTGCAGGTTCAGCCATTTGGTATCGCCCGGATTCCGCACATCCTTTCCCCGGGCCAGGGATTCAACGATCAGCGGGACGCCGACTCGTTCACATTCGCGGGCGATTTCGGCGTTGCGCGTAATCTCCTTCATCTCAAACTCGGCGTCCCCTGTGCCGACGACGAGATAGGTCAGAACAGCGTCCGCACCTTGGCGCAATGCCTCCTCGGGTCGCGCCAGAAGCGTGCTGTGCAGCGCTCCGCCTCCGTTCTCCTCTTTCGCAGACCAGACCGTAGTCCAATCCAGCCGCGCAATCAGAGCGGGGATCCGGCCGACCACCGTGGAATTTGCGAATTGGCGAATGAGCCCAAGGTTCAGCAGCAGGGCATCGACTTTGGCATGGGCAAATTGCCTTATCTTTCCGATGGGGTCTTCGGTTCCAGGAATCGGTCCCAGCACCAATGCATGATCGAAAGCCACGACCAGGGCTCGGCGTTCCGAGCCTCCGAGCACACGATTCAACCGGATCTTCTTGCCGCAATCGCCCACAGTTCCCTCACGCCCTCGCCCGACTCTGATCTAGAACCGGACTCAAGCTACCCGCTATCTGATCGATTGTCAATCTATTTGTTCTAAAATGTTCATTTTCTACTCCCCCGCGGGGTCTCTTGCAACTCCGCAACAATCACTTCGACGCCCGCCTCACGCAGGTTTTTGATGTATTTCGCATCGGTGCCGGAGTCGGTGACGAGCACGTCGATGTCGGTCACGGGTCCCACGAAAGCAAAACTCTGCGTACCGAACTTGCTGTGATCCGCTAACGCGATCCGGGTCTTGGCAGCTCGCGAGATCATCTTCTTGATCTGCGCCTCGGCGTGGTTAGCGGTAGAGATTCCATAAGAAAGGTCGATCGCGCTCACCCCCAAAATTGCTTTGTCCAGCCTAATTTCGGAGAGCGCGCGCTGCGCCCATTCGCCGGAAAAGTAGAACGTGTCCTTTTGAAGATCGCCCCCGGTGCAAAGGACAGTCACGCCTAAGCTTCTTTGCAACTGGCAAACGATGGTAGGAGAGTTGGTCACCACGGTCAGCCGATTCCGCTGATTCAGGCCACGGGCGAGCTCATACACCGTGGTGCTTCCCTCGAGAAAGACGGTCTCGCCGTCCAGCACCAAACATTCAGCCTCGCGCGCGATTGCTTGCTTTTCACTGCTGTGGCTGTGCGACAAGGTTTCGTAGGAAGGTTGAAAGTTGGTGCTGGACATGCGGGAAACCGCTCCCCCATGCGAACGAACGAGCACGCCGGCGTGCTCCAACGCTGCCAAGTCACGCCTCACGGTCGCGGCCGTAACCCCTAGAGCAGCACATAGGTCGGAAGCGGTGATGGTACGTTGCCCGGAAAGAATTTCTCGAATTCGAAATCTGCGCTCCTCTGCGAGCATGACGTCTGCGGTCTCCTGGCACCGGTAAGACTGTCCATTCCGGTGCAGATCGATGTCCCCGAGCACCCATTGTATTGAGTTGTGGACGAATTGTATCGCCCAAAGATTTCCCTTCGGAACAAAGTCGAACAATAACAAACAAAATAGTTGACAACCGATCACATTGTAGATACATTCGCGCAACATTGCGGCGACTTGCCAATCACTACGGGAGAATTGGGGCGATCGGGAGTTCCGGCGGGTTGCGGTTTTGCGAACGCCCAGAGACGCGTTCCGCTGGCAAGGAAGTTCTTTTTCTCCAGGCTTTATTAAAAAGCAGTCGGGCCTATTCACCATCCCGTTCGACAAGAGGAACTGCGATGAAACACGCGAAGCTGTTTTTCCGGGAGATGATCACCGGTGGAGTCGGCCTTCTGCTGGCCCTATTCGGTGGTTTACTGCTGACGAGCCATATGGCGGCAGCCAGCGCATTGACCATCACAACCACATCTCCCTTGCCCAACGGGACAGTGGACACCTTCTACAGCGCCACGTTCGCAGCCAGCGGGGGGACGGCTCCCTATGCGTGGACCATCAGCAGCGGCAGTGTACCGGGCTTGGCCATGACCTCGACCGGAGTCCTGACCGGAGTACCGGCAGCGGCGAGTGCTTACTCCATTTCCGTACGAGTCATCGATTCGACCACTCCCACTCATCTCACAACAACTGCGATCTTCAACATTACGACTGTCGTATCCACGAATACCAATTTCTACGTCTCGACAAGCGGAAGCAACTCGAACGACGGATCGTCGGGCTCTCCCTGGGCGACCGTGGCATATGCGGTCACCAAAGCCGGCCCCGGCGTCACCATCAACGTGGCTCCAGGGACCTACAATGAAACTGCAGACATCGCGATTAACACGGGTGGATCGGCTTCGGGCGGCTATTTCATTCTGAAAAGCACCACTCCCGGGGGCGCCATCATCAATGGCAGCGGCGTCACCGTCGGCACCGGCGGCTACGCCTATGGGTTAATAAACATCGGCAGCACAAGCAACCTGAGCTACGTCACCATCGACGGCTTTGAAGTCACCAACTTTAAGACGGGGAGTTCCGCCAAGACCAACAAGCTTGTGCCAGCGGGAATCTCTCTTCAAGGCTCCGGCACCAACATTCAGATTGTGAATAACAACATCAATAACATCTGGAATCAGGGAAAAGCGACAAACCACACGGGAAACTGCCCCGCCGGATCCCCGGAAGCTTTTGGTCTTGTCGTTGCCGGAACGAGCGGCACCACACCCCTGACCAACATATCGATCATCGGCAATACCCTGTCCAACCTGATGACCGGCTGCAGTGAGTCGATGGAACTCGATGGCAACATCAACGGGTTCATCATCGCCAACAACTTGGTCCACAACAACAGCAACATTGGGATCGCGGCCCTGGGAGGCGAGGGTGTTGCGTCGGGATATTCACAGTACAACGGCTCCCCGAACGACCAGGCGCGCAACGGGGAGATTTACGGCAACACGGTCTACGAGAACCCTTCTAACGGTACCGCCACCACTCCGCCAGTGGCCGCCGCCAGCAATCCCTACGGCTCCAAGTGCTATTGTGCTGACGGAATCTATCTGGACGGCAGCGCTTCCAACGTCGTCGAGCGGAATACCGTCTACCTCGTGGATTTGGGTATGGAAGTGACGGGAGAAGGTGCTGCCCAGAACACCACGAACAACATTGTCCGCGACAACCTGTTTTTCTACAATACCTCGGTTGGGATCAGCATTGGAGGTCAGGGCACGCCTGGAGGATCGTCAAACTCCACGGTTATCAACAACACGACGTGGGACAATGGGAACAACGCCAACGGCGCGATTGGGGAATTTGCGACCGGGACCGACCTCACAGGAACCAACCTAGTCGAGAACAACATTTTCTACGCTTCTTCTGTGACCGGAACGCTGGTGGATGCCGTAACCACCTCGACGGTCACTCTCAACCACAACCTGTACTACGCAGCCAGTGCCTCTGAGAACTGGATTTGGGGTTCGAAGACCTACACCACCTTCAGCGCCTACCAGTCGGGGGCGAAACAGGAAGCAAATTCTCAGTACGCCGACCCCCTGTTTGTCGACATCGATGCAACGCCGCCGACCACCCTGCCTAACCTGAATGTGCAGGCCGGCTCGCCGGCGTTGGCCAAGGGAACGATTCTGAGTCCGATTTCGCTCGTCGGTCCCTTTGACGTGACTGCGGTTACGCCGCGTATCCTGGTTCCGAATGACACCCTCGACGTCGGAGCCTACGAACAATAGTGTTTGGACGCCCTCGAGAAAGGAAGATGCCGATGCGGGCATCTTCCTCTCTCCATGGGAACCGACCAGCGGGGTGGATTCGAAATCGCTCGTTCAACCGCACAACGCGCCGTCTCGATCGCAATGAAGACTGAATCGCCCCCGCACCTTACACGCGCCTTCGGCTTACTTCATGCCACAGCTCTGAACATCTCCAACATGGTGGGCATCGGGCCTTTCATCACCATTCCACTCATGATGGCCTCCATGGGGGGACCCCAATCCATGCTGGGCTGGGTGACCGGGGCGCTGATCGTAATCTCCGACGGTCTGATATGGAGCGAACTGGGAGCCGCGCTGCCCGGCTCCGGCGGCAGCTACCATTTCCTCCGCGAGGCGTACGGCCATCAGACTTGGGGTCGCCTGATGGCCTTTCTTTTCATCTGGCAATTCGTTCTGAGTGGTCCTTTGGAAATCGCGTCCGGGATGATTGGATTCGGAAACTATTCCACATATCTCTGGCCGGGGTTGAGTGGTCGAGGCCAGCAATACGTGGCGGTTGGCGCAGGCCTTGCTGCTTTGTTCCTCTTATGCCGGCAGATGACATTCCTGCGCAACGTGACCCTCACTCTTTGGGTGGGCACAGCGCTGGCCATGGTAACCGTCATCGCAGCCGGTGTCTCCCACTTCAATCCCCACTTGGCATTCGATTTTCCTCCGGGAGCAATGGCCTTTAATCGCGGCTTTGTGCTCGGCCTCGGCAGCGCGACTTTGATCGCGGTGTACAACTATCTGGGCTATTACGATGTCTGCTACATCGGAGACGAAGTACAGAATCCGTCCTACGTGGTGCCGCGCTCGATTCTGTATTCGCTCGCTGTCTGTTGTGTCGGATACGTGGCGCTGCATCTTGCTTTGATCGGGGTGGTACCCTGGCGGCAGGGAATTCATTCCAGCTTCATCGTCTCCGATTTCATGGAGCGCCTCTACGGCAGAGGCGCCGCGATCGCAGTCACAATTTTTGTCCTCTGGTCGGCCTTTGGTGCCGTGTTTGCGCTTCTTTTAGGTTATTCGCGAATTCCTTACGCGGCCGCCCTCGACGGCTATTTCTTCCGTCCGTTTGCGCAACTGCATCCCACGAAAAACTATCCCCAGGTTTCTCTTCTGGTCCTCGGCGGCGTATCCATCGCCGCTGCGTTCCTCAAGCTTGATCAGCTCGTCAGTGCGTTGATCACCACCAGAATCCTGGTGCAGTTTCTGGGACAGCTATTTGCGATTCCACTCTTGCGGCGAAAGTTTCCAGATAGCGCGCGGCCTTACAAGATGTGGTTTTATCCCGTCCCGATTGTCGTTGCTTTCTTTGGGTGGGCCTACGTTTTTCTAACCTCGGGCTGGCTCTACGTCGTAATCGGCTTATTGACGCTACTGACCGGGGTTCTGGTTTTCTTCATTTGGGCACGATGGAACGATACCTGGCCGTTCAATCACGAAAGGAATTTATGATCCGGCATATTCTTTGCGGCTCCCGGCATCTCCAAGAACTGGCAGGCAAGCTTGCGCAAATTGTATGTGTCTTGATCGCCTGCGCGATGGTTCTGGCCGAAGGCTGCCTCGGCTCTTCTGACCCGTCTGAGGCTGTTCAGGTGGTCGTCGCCATCGAAGGCCTTTCTGTGGTCGTTCAGCCGGGCGACGGCACCTACGACGTCCGAACAGGAAATGGCGGACACACCATCTTTCACGCAAAAGTTGCGGCGGAGATCGATCACAGGTGGATCAAGTCGACGGATTATCCGAAACACGAGATCACTCAATCGAACTTTGAGGATGCTTTTGGATACGGCAGGAAAATCACAGTCACTTCGTCCGGACTTCCGAAGCTCCCCGATCTTGCGTACACACTGGCGATCTATCAGGGAAAAGATTTCGGCGTCATTCAGGCTGAAGTACAAAATCACACAGGCAATTCGGTGACCATCCAAAGTATCCGAAGCGTCGAGGCCGCCGGAGATAAAACTATCGATCTTGGTGGCGTGCAGAGTGCCGACCGGGTTCTCTCCGACAGCTTCAGCGAAGACTGGCCCCCGTTGCAGATTTACGATTTGGGAAAAGCTCCCCAGGGCATGCACCGCGCCGTGGGCAGCCAGCTTATCTACAACCGGGAGAGCAAAGAGAGCCTGTTCCTGGGGGCTCTCACCTCCAACCGCTTTCTGACCATCATTCATTTGCAAACGCAATCTTCCTCATCGGATGCCCCAGGCGTCGCTTCCTACACGGTCGATTCAACCGGAACGACTGAAATACAAGCGACCGATCCCGAATCCGGCCTGCGGGAAGGGCCGGCGGAAAACCTGATTGAATTGAGCGTTGCTCTTTCTGCGGGCGAGTCACTGACCTCCGAACGCGTGATGTTTGCCGCCGGAAGGGACTATCGCTCGCTGCTTGAAAATTATGGCACCGTGATTCGAGAGCTGCATCGCAGTCGCGCGAGCTCAAACCCGATGCTCGGATGGTGGAGTTGGACGGCCTTTTACACAAAGATCACCGAAGGCACGGCGCTCACGAACGCCCAGTGGCTGGCCGAGCATCTGATGGTTCTGGGCTATGACTACTTTCATTTCGACCTGGGTTACGGATACTCTCGCGGTGAGTACGCGACGCCCAATGCCTCGCAATTTCCCCGTGGCATGCGGGATCTTACTCACCGCATTTCCCGTTTGGGATTGAAGGTAGGAGTTTGGACGGCTCCCTTTGAGGTGGGCGAGCGATCCTCGACCTATGAGCACCACAAAGACTGGCTAGTGCACAACGCCCATGGTGATCCGATTTCCATTGGGGAGGCCGAAGAAGTAAAGGGTGAACGTCTGTTCGTCTTAGACGTGACTCACCCTGATGCGCAGCAATATCTTCGTCAGACGTATCGCACGCTGGTTCGGGAATGGGGGGCGCGCTACATCAAGCTCGACTTCATGGACAATACGGCGATCGAGGGTTATTACCATCGCCCGAACACAACGGCGCTGGAAGCGCAACGAATCGGACTGGAGATTATCCGCAGCACTGTCGGCGAGGACGTGCTTCTCGATAAGGATGGGAGTCCGATGTTGAACCCGGTTGGTCTCGTGGATGAGGGCCGTATATCCCAGGATACAGGCCATGCGTTTCTTCGCAGCAAGGAAGCTGAGCCGGGCATCGCGGCGCGCTATTACATGCATCGCAATTTCTTCATCACGGACCCGGATGCGTTCACGGTTTCCCGGCAACTCCTCGAAGAGCGGACAATTCAAGCTCCGGTTACGTTGAACGAGGCCCAGGTGTCGATAGCGCTGGCAGCTGTTTCTGGAGGAATGTTCGAAATTGGCGACGACCTCCCAACCCTGGGGAGCGATCCGGAAAGGTTCGCATTGGTCGAGAATTCTGATTTGCTGGCCATGGCAAAACTGGGGCGGGCTGCTTTGCCTCTGGACCTCCTCACGTATACCGCTAACGATGAGCAGCCCAGCATATTCCTGCTGCGCGAAGACCAGCGGCAGTCCATTTTGGCGGTTTTTAACTGGACGGAGCGGCCGAGTTCCCACACTCTCAGTTTTTCCGACTTGAAGCTCGACGCAGGGCATTCGTACAAGTTAGTTGACTCGTTCGCGCCAGATCGGCCGTTGGCGATGGGCGGCGAAACGCTCCGCCTGGACAATCAACTTGCGCACTCCGTCAAGCTGGTCAAAATCGTTGACACTTCAATCCCGGTGGCCGCGCCTTCGATTGTCTTCCAGGTCCCGATTCAAGCGAAAATCGGGGAGGAGATTGTGCTTTCCAGCACGGCGTCCAATGACGGGGTTCCCGCACTCTCCCATCGTTGGGATTTCGGCGATGGAGTTGTTGCCGACGGCGCAATCCTGACTCATGCCTATACCGCCGCCGGAACCTACACGGTGCGGTTCACGGCGGAGGGCCTTGACGGCAAATCTGCAGAGCAGACATTCTCGATCGCTGTCAGCGGAGCGGTGATTCTTCCGCCTCCCCAGCGTTACTCCGAACCGCGCGAGTAACTTCAAGCATCTTTGGGCCTCCATGGCCTCGAAGCGAGCCCTTGAGTATTGACCAGTCAGCCTGTAGAAAGCTGACGGCTCGTGCCGAGGACGGCGCCGGCCTCATTTGGTTGGAGGACGCGTCCTGGTCGGCCTGGCGGGACCGCTTCTCGCGTCGGTCTACTCGCAAACCTGGTTTGCCCGAGCCCTTTTGAACGTCAGCGTCGCGATATATATTTGGCGATCCGTCTCGAGTTGAGCCTCTAAGCAGGCGGCGCTTAGTAAGAGCCGTTGAAAAATATGGCATAGCATTTCATCGGACGGAATTTGCCCATTCTCGATGAGCGCCGATGAGCGCCCACGCCTGTTTGCGACAGTTGTCAGAATGTTGCTTAATCGAGGTTAAATCGCGCGCTCAGTGACAGGGATTAAGAGTGCTAACTGATTTCGTAAACCATCGGCAAACTGGAAGCGACGCGGCAGGACTTTCTCCGGCTACTCGAGCTTCGCGTACTCAGCCTTAGCTTCTTTCAGGATGGGGATCTCTGCGTCGGCGTCCTTCCAGAGGGCGAGAAAATCCTGATAGGCACGGGCGAGTTGAAGGCGGGCGAGCGAGCCGAGCAGGAAGTTCCCCACAAGTCCGGAATGATCAGGGAACTTCTGGAACTCGGCGGCCGCCGCGGCACCGTTCCGCTGGGCCAAGTAAGCCAGGCCGCGAATGTAGGCGGGATACATAGCGGTTCCGGGAGGAGGGCTTCCGAGTTCGTAGGGTAGGGAGGGCTCAAGCGCGACAACCGCCCGGTCGGGTAGTTGTTGCGCCATCGCAATGGATGCCTCCATCACCGGGAACCAATACACCTTTAGATACGTGTTGGTGGGTTCGGACTTTCGGAGCCCTTCAAAGATAGCTCTCGATTGAGCAGTCTCGCCGGTGCGCGTCAGCGCCACAGCGGCCAGGACTTTGACATCACGCCCGGGAGCGAGCGCTAAGGCGCGGGCGACGGCTTGCCGGGCAGCAGCCACGTTGCCCAGTTCAGCCTCGCGGAGCGCCTCGAACGTGAGCCACAGGGCGGCAGTTTCTTTGGCATCGGCTCGCACGGCGGAGTCAGCGGCGCGCCGGGCAAGGTCGCGGGCTTTCTCCAGGCGGCCGTAGTAGGCCTGAGTGTCGGCGTGGAAGTTGAGCATCCGGTCCTCCTCACCGGGGCGGCCCGCTGCCCAAGCAACTTGGTGCTCCATCTCTGCGGCATCCCCGGACAGAAATGCCAAGGAGTAAAGATCAGCCCGAACAGCGAAGCCATCGAGGTTTTTCTGCTGTGCCTCCTGGAGGGTCTGCCTGGCATCCTTCGGCCGATTGACAGAGATGTAGTTGCCTGCCAGGTTTCCATAGCCGTTAATCGTGGGTTCCAGCCGCTGGGCCACTTCGGTCTCTGCGATCGCTTTGTCGTATTGCCCCAGAGCGTTATAGATAAAACCGAGGTTTATGTGAGGTACCATGTCGCGCGGGTAGCTTTTCGCCCAGATTTCGTAGGCTTCCGTGGCCTTCTCCACTTCGCTGGTGCCATCATCAAAGTACAAGGCGGAGATCCGGTATTTTTCCCGTTCACTGACCCGGTCACGCAAGTCGTACGCCTTCTTGGCATTGTCCACGGCCAGACTCGGCTGTCCAAGATTCCCATACGAAACAGCCAGACCGGCATAGGCTATGGCGAAGTTGGGGTCGAGTTCGAGGGCCTGCTTCATGAACGGAATGGCTTCCGCATCTCCCTTGGTGCGGCCCGTCGTGACGCCCATGCTGTAAGCCTTCAGGGCTTCGAGAGAGGGCGTGGTCGCTTCCACGGGCACATCGAACTTCTGCACCGAGGCGAGCGATTCGCCCAGCCGGCCGCGCAGGCTGGTTGCTGCCGTGCTCAACGCCTTTAGCACACCCTCTTTGCTGGCCGCTTCAGCTTGTTCCTTGGCCAGCGGGTCACCGGTGCTGCAAGCGACCGCTTCGAGGCCGATCACATATTGAGAACCGAGGCTGGAAACCGAGCCGGCCAAAATGGCCTTGCTCCCCGTGCGCACACAGAGTTCCTTGGCGACCTCGGCGGTTACGTGCTCGGTGGGCGCGTGGCCCATCAGCTTCAGTGTCGCGCTGATTTTGCGGTCGGAAAGGATGTTGAGAAACGGAGACTGTTCCAGATCGACGGCGAGGGCCTGCTTTAAGGTGCCGTCAAAGACGGGGTCGCCGGTGGAGTTGGTAAAGTCCGTGAGTACGACCGTGTCTTTCTCGGTAAGCGGAGTAGCCTTCGCCTTCGCCGTCGGCGCCGAACGTGAACCGAAGTAAAACGATCCCGCGATTGCGGCTGCGACCAGTATCACGGCAGCAGGAACCAGAACCTTCCAGAGTTTTCTCCCCGAGACAGGAGCGTCGGCGACTTTCACCGCGCTCGATGACGGAGGCGGAGCAAGCGCAGGAGTAGAACCAGATGCTGGCGACGGTGGTTGGACGACTGCCTGTTGCGTAATTCCCGAGCCGCTTTCCTGCGCGACCGCCACCGTCCCGGAGCTTGCTGGTACGCCGTGCCGCGATTCTGTTTCCCGTTTCAACCGCTTCAGATCAGTGCGCATCTCCGAGGCGTGCTGGTAGCGCATCTCCCGGTCTTTCTCCAGCGCTTTGTTGATGATGTCTTCCAGCTTGGGCGGAATATCGCGATTGAAACGAATCGGCGGGGGCGGATCAGAATCGAGGATGGCTTTGAAGATCAAGGCAGAGCTCTCGCCATAAAAAGGCAGTTGCCCCGTCGCCATCTCATAGAGGACGGATCCAAACGAGAACAAGTCCGTTCGTGCATCCAGTTCTTTCGCTCGCGCCTGCTCCGGGGACATGTAGGCGACGGTTCCGAGCGTAGAGCCGGGACTGGTGAGATGATCCCCGTCCACCGAGCCCGTCTGCGTGTTAAGAGACCCAATATTGCTGGAGGAACTGGCCGTGACCATGACCTTCGCCAGGCCAAAGTCCAGAATCTTGGCGTGCCCACGCTTGGTGACAAACAGGTTCGCGGGCTTGATGTCGCGGTGGACGATACCTTCTGCGTGTGCTGCGTCGAGCGCGTCTGCGATCTCGATGGCGAGAGACAGAATCAACTCGGTTTCCATCGGTCGTCCGCCGATGCGATGCTTCACGGTCAGGCCGTCCAGAAACTCCATGGCGATGAACGCCTGCCCGTCCTGCTCGCCTATGTCATAGATCGTGCAGATGTTCGGATGATTCAAAGCCGAGGCCGCTTGGGCCTCGCGCTGGAAGCGGGCGAGTGCCTGCGGGTCACGGGCAACTTCTTCTGGCAGGAACTTGAGGGCAACGAAGCGATGCAGACGCGTGTCTTCAGCCTTGTAGACCACACCCATCCCGCCACCACCGAGCTTCTCAACGATGCGGTAGTGCGAGATGGTCTGGCCGATCATGCTTTGACAATCAACGAGTCGTGCAATGGTAGGCGTGACGCTAACGGCAAGTCAATGCGGGCTATGGAGTTGGCGGGGACTCAAGAGGATGGTTGGCGTTATATCGCGCTCCATGACCAGTCGTCAAAGCGTGTAATCGCCTTATAGTGAGTCAGACAGTGGGATTTTGAGAGAAAGATACTCACAGCCGTCGCGACGCGGCGTCGGAAGGCCGAAAAGCTCATGCCCGCTGTTTGCAAAGAACATTCGAGGGCCGACCTCGAAGCTACAAAAGCGGTATGGCTCTATCAGCGACAGGAAAGGGCTTGGTGGCCAGTCCTGAGGTACCTTCTCAAGTAGCTTCTCAATCCATGGATTCGACGATGCGGGGCGAATTTGCCAATGGAACATTCCGTACTCTACATGTGATGTACGCAGTTCGTCTGGAAGTTGATCTGGAAATTTCGGCTCAAACAACACATATTCAAATAAGTTACGAATGTGTCCACCAGTTCATCGGAGGCTTTTCCGGCAGTGCTCACTGTGCTTACCTCGAGGTACTCCAATGCAGAATACTGGAACCAATACAACTCAGGAGCCGTGGTTGTTGTAGCATCTCTCGATAGCGCTGAATGACAGAATGACCAGCAGTTCAGAACTTTAGGCCCTCAGAGAGGGAGGAAACATCATTCACGGATTCAGCCGACTCGCCTCTCTTACCGACGCGGTTTTGACTCGGTACTCGGCCAATCGATGCGGCTCATCTCCAAACCCGTTGTTGGAAACGCGAATCGTCAACACGCCTGCGGGTCCAATCCGTCTTTATGATTCCGGCAAGAGCTTGAGCACGAACCTCCCGTGCGTCTTGATCACGCCGGACGGGCCCAATGTGATCGAGCACTATGCGGACGTGATTGCGCTACTTTCTCCTCATTTGCGTGTGATTTGTTTTGAAATGCCGGGCTTCGGCCATTCCCTGCCGCAAAAGACCTACGCGTATTCTCTAAACGAGGGCGCAGGTGTGATCGTGGGCGTATTGGATGCCCTGCGCATCCAGAAGGCCACACTGGCTTTCAGCTGTGTAAATGGTTATTACGCGCTGCGCGTGTCCCAGATTTCGCCCGACCGAATCTCCCAACTCGTGCTGTCGCAGACGTCT
>Ga0302179_10001092_pt1 | contig 16811 bp, 8 predicted proteins | sample I_Palsa_E3_1_FD_198788 | JGI IMG/M metagenome (GOLD analysis project Ga0302179, IMG submission 198788) | Peat permafrost microbial communities from Stordalen Mire near Abisko, Sweden - I_Palsa_E3_1 | ecosystem: Environmental > Terrestrial > Soil > Palsa > Peat permafrost | place: Sweden: Abisko...
CGCCGCAGTAACGGCAGTTCTTTGCAAACCACTTTCGTGTGCCATTCGGGAGGTTCTTATGCTTTGGACGGTGATCGTTGTTCTTGTGATTTTATGGCTTCTGGGTTTCAGCCTGCATATCGGCGGAGGGCTGATCCACTTACTTCTCGTTGTTGGGCTGGTGGTTCTAGTCATCAACCTGCTCAGCGGACGCCGACCTGCTCTTTGAAAACGAGAATGAAAAGGAGATACATTAATGACGACAAAAACGGAGCTTTACCAGCCGTCGCCCAGAAACTCTTCGCCGTTGTTTCCAGTTTGATTTTTTCAAAGGAGCTATGACGAAAAGAACCCGTGCCAGCAACGCCGGGAATCGTTCAACGGAATCACTAAGTCTCAATTTCCGACCTGGCTATCTCTTAGACGGTGTCATGCGTCACATCCGTTCAACTCGGGGTCGCTGCCTTCAGCAGTGTCGAAGCTACTGCTGAGACCTCCATCGCGACGAAAACGCTCGCCTGTTTATCGCCAAAGTTAATCTCGGTCGTTCCGCTTCCGTAATCGCTGACGTGATTGACGCGTTCCGGGTTGACGAACGTTTCCCTGCCGTTGATGTCCTCGAACCTAACCAGCTTCATGTGAGCCTCCTGAGTCGCATGTCCGTTCGGCACGCCTGCAACAGACGCTTGATTCCTATCGCGATTGGCAGCACGCCGAGTAAGTGAATCCACCGATGCGGTATTGCCAGCGTGCCCCACATGACGATCAGGCTGATGCCAACGATCGCCGCAAGACCACCGTACTGACCTGCCACGATGCGTCGCGTTGGAATCCGACGGGCAAAGAGGAAAGTCAGGAGAAACGCATCATCAATATTCGTGACGGCGAAAGTCGTTACGCTCGCAGACAGCACCGTCAGATATTGATTCACAAAAAGACTCTATCTTTCCATGCCCTGAGCCGGGGAAGCAGAACGAAATTCTTCAAAAGCGGCTCTCCGTCGCATCGTTTTCCACCCACGTGCTCAACGGTCTCGAGCGTTGCTAACCGCCTCCAGAAACCTGCGCGCGAGTTCGGCAATGCGATCTGGCTGCCGCCGCCGGATGGCCTCTCTCGGGATCAACTCTCCACCGACGCCCAGGGCAACCGCGCCGGCGGCAATGAAGCTGAATGCGGTCCTTTGATTCACGCCTCCCGCGGCGATCATGGGGACTTTGGGAAACATCGCTTTGAGATCCTGGATGTAACTGTATCCCCCAATGTGTCCGCAGGGCACAACTTTGACAAAGTCCGGGTGCAGTTTCCACGCTGCAATGACGTCGGTAGGAGTAAGTGTCCCGGGGATCACCACGATGTTCTGTTGTACGGCGAACTCTACGGTCTCGCGATCAAGGCCGTCGCTGGAAAGGAACCTTGCCCCGGCATCCAGGCACCGGCGCGCGGTTTCGACATCGTGGACGCTCCCGGCGCCGACAATCACTTCGGGCGTGTGCTCTACTACTTGTGCAATGACTTTGATCGCTTCGGGGACGGTCCACGTGACTTCGAGAATGGGAATCCCGCCGCGGGCAATCGCCTCGGCAGCAAACAGCGCGTCCTCCGTCGTCGACACGCGAATGGAGGGAATGATCCCGAGTTCTTCGATCCGGCTCCGTACATCCTGCTTATTCAAGGATCCCTCTCCTTGGGCGACCGTGCACTCTTCGACGTATGGACTTTAAGCGAAAGCTGACAAAACTCACGTTGAATCAGGGCAGAGCCCTCGTACCTACCGCCTGCCGCAACTGCTCCAGAGCGAGCAAGTATGAGGCCAGGGCTTGCCGGTAGGCAAGTTGAGTAGCCCGATAACTGCGCTCGGCATCCAGAAAATTCAGCAGGCTGATGCCACCGTGCCGGTAAGCGTATTCACTGATGTCGCGCGACCGTGTGGCCGCATCCAGGTACTTCGAAATATAGAGCAACACTACCTTGTCATTGGTTCGCAGGCCCTGATAGGCATCATAGACATCGGTGAGGGCCTGACCGTTTGTCGCCTTCTCCAGTTCCTGAGCTTGAGTAATCGCGAAGCGTGCTTTAGCGATTTCGCCCTGGTTGCGATTAAAGATCGGCAGCGGAATGCTTCCATAGATTGTTGCGGCGTTGATTCCGTTGACGTGAGAGTAATTGCCTTGCACGGTCACGTCTTGCTTGCCAATGGCCTTTTGCAAAGTCAATTGACTGTTGGCAGCGGTCACGCCTTGCTGTGCTGCGCGCAGGTCCGGGCGATTTTGCAGAGCTTTTAGCTGCAAGTCCTCCAGATTGCCCTTCACTGGTTGATATTCGAAGGGCCCAGCTACGTCGTAATCCTGAGCCACGGATTCGTATCCTAGTAGCTGCCGCAAGTCCGAGAGCGACTGGACCCTCGCCAACTGCGCCTGTTCCAGATCGCTTTCGAATTGCAGCAACTGCAGCTTGATCATCAGGTAGTCGTTCTCGCTGATGCCGCCAGCCTTGTATTGATGCTCGCTGATGTCGACGGTTTCCTGAAAGCTCTTCAAGTCCTTCTGCGCCAGTTCGAGCGTCGATTCGGCGAGTTGCACGTTGTAAAACAGCGTGGCGACCTGAAACGTAAGACCGCGCCCGTTATCCTCCACCAGCGAGCGCGTCTGGGCTGTGATATCTTTCTGCGCCTGCAAGCGGTCATGGCGCTTCCCACCACGCTCAATCAGGTAGCTGATGCCGATGTCGCCTTCCGTGTTGTTGTTCAGATAATCATTCGTCGACACACCAGAATATACGCTCGAGTTTTGATGCGACGGCGAGCCGAGAGGCAGATACTCCCAGTCCGCAAAGAGCGTGGGATTGGGGCGCAAGTTTTGCGTGATCTCTTCTGCTTGGCTCTGCTGAATAGTGGTTATCATCGCCAGCATGTTGTGGTTATGCTGGAGCGCCATCTGAATCGCTTCGTCGAGGGTTACGCTGGTTGGCCCAGCGCCTTGGGCGGATGCCGGACGAATCAGCGCGCACGCCAGCATTGCGGCTCTGACGAAAATGACGCCAGTCTTCCGGAGCAATGCAAGACTATTCAAGGGCGGCCTCCGGTTCCGGTAGTTGATCGCCGTCTCTCGCGATCCAGACATAAAACGTGGGCAACAGCACGATGCTCAAGAGCAGATCGGAAATCAGTCCGCCCACGATGACGATCGCGAAAGGTCGCTGAGAATCCGATCCGATGTCATGCGACAACGCCGCGGGCAGAAGTCCAAGAGTGGCCACCAGCATGGTCATCATGATGGGGCGAAGCCTCAGTACCGCACCCTCGACGGCAGCGTCCTGGATCGTGTAACCGCGCGCGCGAAGCTGGTTGATGTATTCCAGCATGATCACGCCGGTTTGTACCGAGACTCCAAAGAGCGCCAGCATGCCCACGCCAGAGGACACGCTGAGGTAGGTACCGGTAATCAGCAAGGCGAGGAACCCGCCGACGCGCGCCAGGCCCACGTTCAACAGAATGAGCAGTGCCCATTTGTACGAACGAAACATGGTGTAGAGAATGATAAAGATGACGAGAATGGTTAGCGGGATGATCAAGGCCAGGCGCGCTTCCGCCCGTTTTTCGCTTTCGTATTCGCCCGACCAACCAATGCTATAGCCCGGCGGCAACTTCACTTTCTCGCCGATCTGTTTGATCGCGTCTTCAACCGTGGTGCCCAGGTCGCGGCCTCTCACGTTGAACGTTACCGCCACGTAGCGGGTGTTGCCTTCGCGGTAGATATCGTACGCGCCATCCTTGACCTCCACACTGCTGAGTTGCGCCAAAGACACTCGCTCACCCGAGGGAGAAAGCAGACGGACTCTCTCGATGGCCTGCTGCGTGTTCCGGTACGGCGCCTGGTACCTCACCACCACGTCGTAGCGTTGCTCCCCAATCAGCACCTGGCTCACGGCATTCCCCCCCACGGCGGTCTGGACGGCGTCCTGAATATCGGCGACGTTGACTCCGAAGCGGGCCGCCTGGCGGCGGTCGATTGTCAGGTCTAGATTCGGCTGTCCGAAATCACGTAATAGCTTGACGTCATGCATGCCTGGGATTTCTGCCATCACGGCGGTGACTTCTTCACCCTTCTGCTCCAGAGTCTTCAGGTCGTCGCCAAAGATCTTGAGCGCCAGCGAACCCTTGGTGCCCGTCATCGTCTCTCCCACGTTGTCTTCGATGGGCTGAGAGAAGTTCCAAATCGCGCCCGGATATTTCTCTACCGCGCGATTCATGGCTGCGACCAGATCTTCTTTATGGCGATGGAAAACAGGTCTCCACTCATCTTTCGGCTTCAGGTCGACGAAATACTCCGTGTTTCCGAATCCTCCGGTGTCGGTTCCGTCATCGGGACGGCCCACTTGCGAGACCACGGTTTTCACCTCCGGAAATGACGCGAAGACGTAACGCTCGTTGTTGGTGAACTGTTCGCCTTCGGTGAGACTCGTGCTGTTAGCCAGAGTGCCGCGCGCCCAAATTGCGCCTTCATCGAGATGAGGCAGGAACTCTGCGCCAATGACGCCGCCAAAGCCCAGGAAGAGCGTTGCAGCCAAGGCCGCGATGCCCACCGCCGCCACCACCCAGCGATGCCCGACCGCCCAGCGCAGCCGCTCGCGGTAGCGTGACGTCAGATATTCCATCACCCGGTTGCGTTGTTCCTTGACGCCCTTGGCGAAGAATAAGCTCGCCAGCACCGGCGCAATGAGAACGGAGAACGTCATAGCACCAAGCAGGGCCAGAGCGACCGTCCACGCCATGGGCCGGAAGAGCCGGCCTTCTACGCGCTGGAGGGTGAAGATTGGCAGATAGGCGGTGATGATAATGGCGATCGCGTAAAAGACTGGCCTCTGCACTTCATGCGCAGCCTCACGAATCGCTTCCGCGGGTGTTTTCTTGTGGGTCGATCCGGAACCGTTATTCAGACGGCTCAGGTGCCGGACAATATTTTCGACCATGACCACCGCGCCATCTACCACCATCCCGAAATCCAGCGCCCCAAGAGAAAGAAGGTTCGCTGGAATGTGGCTCAGATCCAGCCAGATCGAGGCAAAAAGCAGCGAGAACGGAATCGTAAGGGCGACGATGAAAGCGGCGCGCACATTCAAGAGAAATAGAAAAAGAATGATGGTGACCAGAATCATGCCTTCGACCAGGTTGTGCATCACGGTGTGCAGAGTGAAATGCAACAGGTCGCTGCGATCCAGCATGGGAACGACTTTCACGCCGGGCGGCAAAAGGCCGTTGTTGAGTTCGTCCACTTTCTTGTGAATGGCGTCAAGCGTGGGCTGCTCTTCGGCCCCTTTGCGCATCAGTACGCCGCCCTGAATGACGTCGGGCTCGTCGACGATGCGCCCGTCCTCCATGTGATTGGCTCGCGCCATGTGCCCCAACCGGATTTTGGGGCCTTGGATCACATCCGCGATATCTTTCACCCGAAGCGCGGTTCCACTTTGAGTTTTTAAGACAGTTTGTTCGATGTCCTGCACGCTGCTGAAGAGCCCAAGGGCGCGAACATTCATCTGCTGGAGACCTTCTTCCACAAAGCTGCCTCCGGCATTAATGTTGTTGTTGGCGAGTTGCTGCTCGACCTGCCCGATGCTGAGCCCGTACGACACCAGTTTGTTTGGGTCGACCCGCACCTGATACTCACGCACGGTACCGCCGAAGTCGGAAACGTCCACCACATCGGTAACGGATTTGAATTGTTTGAGCAGGACCCAGTCTTCGATCGACCGCAATTCCATGAGGTCGTAACGCGGATTTGTGCTTCTCAGCGTGTACCAATAGATCTGGCCGGTGGTGCTCCAGTCGGTGCCGATTTGCGGCTGAAGATTTTGCCCTGGCGGGAGATTAACCTGAGTTAACCTCTCCAGCACTTTCTGGCGGTTCCAGTCGTTAACCGAACTGTCGTCGAAGATCATGATCACGAACGACAGGCCGAAAATCGACTCGGAGCGCAGAAAGGTCATGTGCGGCATTCCGGCCATTTGGATTTCGATGGGAATCGTGACTTGTTGCTCTACCTCCTCGGCGGAACGGCCCGGCCATTGCGTGATAACCGTCACGTAGTTGTCGGCGATATCGGGATAAGCTTCGACCGGCAGGTTGTGGAACGAAATCGCTCCCCAGCCAGCCAACAGAAAGGCAATGGCCAGCACTACAAATTTGTTGTTCAGTGCAAAATCTACGAGCGCCCGAATCATTTCTTGTCCTGTCTGGCTTGTCGATGCACCGGCTTAGCCGCTCCTGTCGGCCGTTGATGTGAAATGTCCGTCATAAGCCGTACTCGCGAGGCCGGACGTGGTTGCCCCATCCGTTATTGAGCGAGCACGTGGTCCAGAACCAGCGCGTTCGTAACCACTTGTTGCCCTGGTTTGAGACCTGACTTGATTTCCTGCAAATTCGTGTTCTCGGTCAGCAAGTCTCCGCTGCGCACTTCCAGGCGGCGAAACTTTTTGTCGGGCGCGGGCACGAAGACAAAATCGCGATCATGCAAATGCATTACCGCAGAGGCGGGAACAATAGTGTGCATTTCTGCAGTCTGGCCGCGGAAGGTCGCCCTGGCGAACATGCCGAGCCTCATGATTCCCGGATTCTCGACTTCGATCCGAACCTTCGCCGTGCGAAGGCTGGGATCGAGGGTGGCGCCAATGTTGCTCACCTTTCCCTTGAACGGTCGGCCGGGATACGCGTTCAGGGTTATCTCGGCAGTGTCTCCGAGGCGGACCGTGGCCAGATCGTTCTCGTACACATCGCAGACGATCCAGATCGACGAGATATCCGAAATGGTAAACGGGCTGGGCGATGAGTAGGCTTGCACAAGCGCTGCATTCGTCACTTCCTGATCCGTGATCACGCCAGAGGTCGGCGCAACGATGTCCACCATGCCCATGGGTTTGTCGGGATCGTTGCCCAGGAGCCGAAGGTGCTCGGTCGCGGTCGCCAGCGTAACCTTGGCGTCATCCTCGGTGTCTTGCGCCACCTCAAGGTCTTGCTCCGCGATGGCGCCGTGAGCATATAGGTCCGCGGCGCGATTGAACTGCTTTCGTGCCAGAAGCTCGTCGGCTACGGCCTTGCGATAAGCGTCGAAACCTCCTGCAACGTCGTCGCTGCGGATGGTCAGCAACAACTGGCCTTTTTGCACCTTGTCGCCGAGTCGCGCGTGAATTGCGACCACACGCCCAGAGGCGAGCGAGACCACTGGGACGTTGCGAGCGACATCAGGCGTGACTGTCCCCGTAACCACCAACTCGGAGGTCGAGGAGCGCTCCACGGCGGTCGCGAGTGGGAACTGCTCAGGATGATCCACCGTGAACAGGCTGGGATCCGCTCCCGGGACCACGTTTGGAGCGGGCGGCGCTTCGGCGGCTGGGTCTGCCTGGGCTGTGCAGCCCGTCATCCCCAGCGCCGCTGAGAAAACTATCCAGTAGAGAACCGCTAACCAACTTCGTTGATTCTTCATGGCAAGCTCACCCCCCCCGATGAACCTGTTGTCTCCTCGAGGAATCGCAAACAGAAATCCAGTACTGCTTCCCTCCGCTAGAACTTGACCATGATCGCGGACCTGATACTCGGTTCATCGTGTCGTAGGTCAGGACACCATCCCGTCGCTCCCGCCACGCAGGTGTAGTTGGGCGTGGCTGACAAGAATGGCCCAGGCGCCCAGGTGGTGTTTCCGACCACAGATCCGCCGCTTGGATTTGGAATTGTGCTCGGTAGAAGATTGTCGCCGGGCGTGATGCCGCCGCGACCGGTCCAGTACGGAACGTTCGCGTGACGATATCCAAATTCGGTAACGAACGTGATGTACTGCCTCGGCATCCAGTTGAATGTGACGGATGTGTCCCACGCCTTATAGGGATCGCCGGGGTTCTGTGTGAAGTAGGGTGAACCGGTGATGGCATCGGCCCCATTGATGGGTGGAAGCAGGGTCAGATAACGCCCCGGATTGGCCATAGCGCCACCGCCGACCGTGAGGCCATACGTATCTTTCTTAAACCACCAGCGGTTGTAAAGCATCCAGCCGGCAAAAGTTTGCTTGTGGCTGGTTGCGGTGTTGTGATGACAATTCACGTTGTTAAAGTCGGTGGCGCCCTGTGCGGTGACAAAGCTTCCGTTGCCGCCGTATTCGCATCCCAGGTCGCCTGTGAGAGAGAACGCCATCTTGTCCATCGTCTTCTCAGGATGGTCGTAGTATTTGATCTCGACGCTGTCGTCGGTATGAATACGCGAGCGTCCGAATTGGCCGTTACCAGCGCCGAGGGTATCTTCCCCCATGCCGTAGTTGTTGAACACCAAGGAGATCCATGCCTTCGGACGGTATAAGATCTGTCCGCCAAGCCCAGGTTTGCTGCCCAGCCTACCGTACGATTGCCAGCCGTTGATGATCCAAGGCTCGATCTTCAGCTTGTCAGTGGGAAACCACTGAATGCGAATGCCGTTGAAGAACCAGGGCGTGTTCGACGATACGTAGGACGGCTGGTAAGCCCAGTTGTCGAAGTTGTAGTAGCTGAACAGGCCGATATAAGAAACAAAAATTCCCGCATCCAGGTTGAGCCCATGATTCAGATTCCAGTGGTAGCCGCCATAGGCCTCCGAGACATACTTGTAAGCGCCGCGAAGATCCCACTGGCCGCGTCCAGCACTCGCATCATTACGCGGCGTAGTCACTCCGAACATTCCATTCATGGTCAGCACGCGCCCGCGGACATCCTGCCAGTGGAAGTCGCCACCAAAGCTGATCTGCTCCACCTGAATCTCGTTCGAACGAAAGATTTCGGTTGAACCGCCCAAGGTATCGTCGCGCGGGTGGTTGTAGTCGATGACGTAGTCAGTATCGAACCGGATTTCCGGTGTGAAGAATTTGGAATCCCACACCGCATCTTTGTTGCGAGGAGTGCCGTTCAACCAGGTCCAGTCGGCATAAGCAAAGGGCACGGTTGGCGCCGGCTTCTCCGGCAAACCAGTGCGGGCCTCCTGGGACGCATCGGTTGACGCGGTTGCTGAAAGTGATCCGGAAGCCTTGGGTGTCACCACAGCCGACGGCGCGGGTTCCGCGGCATCGATCGCCATCGGTGTAGCTGCCGTCCGATTTTTGAGTTGCGCTTCGAGTTGTTCGATGCGCGCCTTCATAACCGCCAGTTCCTTGGCGATATCGAGCGAAATTTCCGGATCGGGTTTGGCCGAAGGCTGGGCGGACGCCAGCGCCGTGCTGTTCGCGCTACTCGTTTCGGCAGGCAAGGGTTCGCGCAAAACAGCCACTTTCGTTGGTGCGTCCGGTTGAGTTTGAGCCTGCGCATAACAGCGTGCGTCCTGGCCAACACAGAGACTCAAGACAAACATCGGGAGGAACGCTGAAATCGCTGCGGGCTTACGCAACATGACTCTCGTGATTTTCAAGTTAGAATCCTTTCCGGTCCGAAGCGTAGCTTTGTTCACTTAGTGGCAGGTCGCTCAATCCGACGCAATGGACATATCACAATCCTGCCGGTTTCCTCATTGTGGTCAAACTCCATCACATTCGAAAACTCATAAAGAGCGGATAAAAAGTTTATAAAGAGCGGATAAACTTTCTCACAATGCAACGGCCTGTTCTCCAAACTGGCCCTCCAGTTTCGTTTGGTGTTGCGATGACGGGAAGCCGTGAAGATTCGGCATTAATAATTCGACTAATATGGATAAGTTCTTTGATTGGCAGGATGAAACGAGTACTCGCAAGCTCCCAGCAGGAGCCGTTCGAAAGCTTAATTCGATACACCGCCTGACACCGCCAGTGACCCATCACCCGGATTGCAGAAGCGATATCCAACCCAGGGTTCGGTCACAATGTATCTTGGTTTGGCGGGATCCTCTTCGACTTTTTGACGCAGGGTTTTGAAAAAGGAGCAGGAATCGCTGCTACAAACTTTGCCACACATCCCCATCCCAGTATTGCTCAGCGATCACGCCGTCGGTATGGCGAATTTCTTTCCGCCAGCCATCAGGCTTGGCAAATCATCCTTCTTGATGAACTCCACGGGAAATTTTTTACCTATGGATTTGCTTATAAGGTGGGCGATTGCACCAACAAGACCGTTCAGCCGCACTTCTTTCTCCTCTTTCGTGAGGGGATCGGTGCCAATGTTGAAGAATGCCGGTTGGCCACAATCCTCTTGATGAAATCCGAGGCTGATGTAGACATCCTGGTCGGTTTGTTCCGCGATCTCGAAAGCTCGGTCAATATGCTTATTCATGAGCGACTGGTTGGTGATGGGGATCAGGGTGCCAGTGTCCGGCACCTCGACAATGCCACTGACGCTCTTCGGTTCCGAGATCTGCTGGTCGCCCATGCCCAGGATGCCGCTTGAATATTGGGCGAAACTCTTGTGATTCTGCACGTACTGCGGATCCGTATCGATGGTCTTCGCATTGCCCCATATCTTTACGTTCCAGTTCACCAGGTTCTTGTCGCCGGCGAAGCCCCTCACCGTGGTGTTCATATAGTTAAATGGAATACCAGAGGCCTCGTTCCTAAGCGGGGTTTCCGCCAACGCTTCAAAGATGACATCGCAAGTGACCCACATTCCGGAACGAAAACTGACCGGAGATTGCCCTAAATACTTGCCTATTAGAGTGACCGTTGTGTTCAAAAACTTAACTGCGTCTGCCTTCGCGTAAATGCCAAATGGAACCGTGTAACCCGTATCCTGGGCATATTGCTTTGTACCGTGAACGAACGCCGGTTGAGAGTTCGGGTTAACTCCAATCGGCCCGATCTTAAAATTCGCAGCGTCAACTCCCGCCTCCAGAGACAAGCTTTTCCAACAGTGGACGTGGGCGGCGATTTCGTCTTCCTTCTTGATGGCGCCCGATTTCAAGATGTCCTTGGCAATGTTTTGACGTGCCTCTTCGCCATCGGTTCGCGTGAAATAAGCAGGACAAATGAAATGCGTAATGGGGATCGCTTGTTTCAGGGTCTTGGAGAAGAGCACAAGCTTCTGGTTCAAAATCTTCATTGCTGTCAAATCTACCGCCTCCAGTTTTTCCCCTTCCCAGTCGCAAGTGATGGTAACCACAATGTCAGGCATGGCTTTTCACCTCAATAATTATAGGCAACTCCACCCCTGACCAAACCGTCCTACTGCTCTCTTCACCTCTTCGTTTCTCATTGCGGCCCCTCCCAGTAGCGATTGCGAATATCCAGAATAGGCTTGCTCAACGCCGTTGTGCCCGAACCAGTCGGCAGCGACGAATAGACGCTGAATTCGAAGAGGTAAACGCCGGGCACCACTGTGCCGCCATTGCTGCCAGCAACCCCCGCGGCTTGCGCGCCACTAATTGTGGCTGCGGCCAATTGCGAAACGAAACTGGTTGGCTTCGTCGGATCGGCGTCCTTAGCCGGGTCGAAAGTCGCCAGAGGATTAAGCACCAGCGGAATGCTGGTCATAATGCTCTGCTCGTCCACTAAACCTAGCCGCGGACGTCTTGAGACCTCAGCCGTTGCCGAAACCAGCGAGAATGCGTAACGGGCTTGCGCCTTGATTTGGAAACTGTTCTTGGGAGGATCAGTGTCCAGATTGAACAGCACCGTGAAGAATGCGGCCAGCGCCTGCGCCAACTGGCTTACTGGGTCATTGCCCGCCCCGGGCGAAAGCGGTGCATAGGCATCGATCAGCAGGTAGGGTGTGATCTTATTTGAGAAGAGAGTCAGCAACGTTTGATAAACAAAATCTGGATTCGTCTGTGCCGTGGGAACGCCTAGTAAATTCTGATTGCGAACTACCAGTGCACCAGACCACCCGTTCTGCCGCTGAATCGCATCCAGATCTTTGAGGGCAAACTGCAAATCGAGCGGCGAAGAGATCGGCTCCGTATAGTCGTACAAAGCTTCTTCGCCGATCTGGAGCGCGTATGGGCTTCCGTTGATGTTCGGCCATAACGGATCGCCTACATCATTGGTGAGCATCAGATATTGAAATTGGTCCGACACTTGCTCGTTGATAACGGTATCGAGAGCGTACCAATGAATCTCTCCCGGATCCACTTGGTTTCGCATAAAGGCCGGTGCCGGTGCGAACCACGCAGTCGTGACGTTTTTCACCAGATCATGAAAGGCCTGAAGCGCCGGGATAACCGCGCTGTTGGCGGGATCGGACGTCAGCAGAGTCAGGTCGTTCATCACTGCCGCTTGCACGGCCATGAATTGTGCCAGAGTTTGGTAGAGCCCCTGGTTCGCCTTCTTAGACGGCCCTTGTTGTATTGGAGGAACGGGCGCCTGGCTGCCCGTGATATTGAAAAAGGCTCCAAGTTCCATGCTGTCCTGGGCCGCAACTTGGTTATTCAATACAAACTCGTAGTTCCACTGTTTGGCCTTCACCAGATCAATTGAGCCGGGATCGCTGGGCACGGCCGATTGCTGTGACAGCACCGGCAGGCTGGGGAAGGCGCGCAGCGGAATCGGAACCTGTACCTGGCCGAACTGCACGGCATCCAGCGGGTTGATGAAAGTCAGCCACGAAGACTCGACGTAATTGCTCGCCACTCCTGAAACCATGGGTGCGGGCGGCAACTGAACGTTGTATTCCAGTTTGTTCACCGCATAGTCCAAATCAAAAAATGCCATGCGCCGCTGTTCTGGATTCTTGACCGCGAGCAGGAAGGTAACCGCCGATTGGCCCTGACTCAGCGGAAGTTTCGCCGTACTAAAGCTGGCTACCGGCAGCAACTCCAGATATTCGAGAACTGTTGGTGGAGTCGTACAGAGCGTGTATCCGCAACCGCCCGCACCGCCGGTTAAATCCACCGACCAGAGGGCGACGGCGAGTTTTTCGATATCTGCGGCGCTGCCGTAGATTTTCTCCGCTATCTTGAACAGCGTGTCCCCATTGTCGGCAGTAACGGCCACCGGTTTGCGGTTGACTAATACCGTAACGGTTGACGTGGGCTGAAAAACGTTCGCTACATCCTTGTTTGCGGTGACCAGTTCTATCACTGTAATTCCGAATCGATTGGCGATGGAAACAAACGTGTCACCCGCGGTGAGTTGATGCGTTACTAGCGTCGAGTTGGTCACCGTTCCGTCACTCACATAGGGCTTTATTACAGCCTTTCCAGAGAACAATGGAGCCGTACTTGCATTAGAGTAGGTCGAACTCACCGTAAACGGAAACTGTACAACCACGTTGGTGCTGTAAACGGAAGAAAGTGCAGTTAATGCCTGTTGATACAGAGCCTCTTGCGCGCTGTCGAGGTCGCCAGCTGCGGCCTCGAAGAGATTGCTGACCAGTCCCCGCAGGCCTTTAGCCAAATCTTCCTTTGCCTCCAGAATTTCAGACAGCAACGACTGGACCTGCGGGCCCAATCCGAACGCGGGTACAGAATATTGCGGAGAAAGCACGAGATCGACCGCTCCCAGCAAAGTGCTGAGCCACGAATCGAGGTCGACATTCTGAAAGTCTTGAACTTGATTGAACTGTAGCGGCTGACCGGAAGTATAAGAGGGGATCGTAACTTTGTCGGCGCGCCAGAGTTGATTCCACAGAGGCTCCAATGCAAAGAACTTAACCTTGCTGGCATCGGCAGAGAAATTGATCCCACTGCGCGCGGGGCTGAGGTTGACCACCCACAAACGCGGTTTGCTCGAAGCCCCGTCCGCTTCGGCTTCGCCCGTGCCCAGCTTGAATCCGCCAAACGCCTTCTCGAAATTGGTGGCAAACTGCGCCAGGGAAAGCGGAGCGGCGCCGGCCGCCAGCGGACTCGCCGTCACAGAAGCCGAATTGAAGAAAACAGAAGTGTCATTCTTGAAATCCGGATCGACCCACTGCTGATTCCTCAGCATTTGTAGGTTGACCGTGAGCGGAAAGATAGGATCGGGATAACTCCCGAGAAGCGTGACTGCGAGTGGTGGCAACATCGCGGGAGCCGCCGGCGGCAGCATGATCTGATTCGGGGCCAAGGCGATCGATGGATTTTGACCAATGATGTCGTCCAAAGTGAGCGTGGTTAGACCAGAAAAGAGCAGGTTGAGCTGCGCTACAACAGTTGCCAGCGTATTATTGGCGCCCACCGAATATTCTTTCTTCACCACCGTTCCATCCGATGCGGTATAAGTGTAGGAAATTGCCTGAGGCGTCTGCAATAAACCGAGTAAAGCGCTGTTAGCCTGAGCCAGAGCTAAGGGTGGCCCCAAGTTATACGTTTGCGCCATCGTCGTCAGCGTGGCGCCAGATGACGTCTGTAACGGCGGACACAATACCAGGGCGCCGGGACGCAGAATATTCTGCTGCCCCTGGAACTGTTGTACAAAAACTTGCGGTGTGACCTGGAGCGTTTGGGCCAGCGTGATGATCGTGTCGGTTAGCTCGGGTGTGACCTTGGTGCCTGGTAATTGCTTCGGCACAAACAACCCCGGTAAAGCCTGGTTGAGCAGGAGGAACGAGGCAACAGCCCAACCCGCATACTTGGCTATGATGTCGCCGATCGTTTCACTGCCACCCTTGGCAAGGTAAGATGAGTAATAAGGCGTTTTCGGCGCGGACGGTAACTGAACCGCGTCCGGAATGGCCAGGAGCTGTTTATCGGCAGATTGGTTCATGACCAGCAGCGACGCCCCCTCATTGCGAGCTCCTAGCTCGTCGATGCTGATGTTGTGGCTGGTAGTCACGATGGCAAACGTATCTCCTACCTGAAGCGGATAGGTTGTGTCGGCCCCGAATAAATAAAGAGCGCTGCCCGCGGGAAACACATCGGCGGTCTGAAGATTCAGGCTGATAACTTCGCTGACAATTGACTTAAACAGCCCAGCCACCATTTCCAGAGTGTCAGTTTTCTGCGCCACATAAACGGTGTAGTGCAACGACTGGCCCGCGAAAATGCCCTCGACAGTTTGATTAGCCACTGCAACGGATCCAGGCGAAGCATCGAGCTGGCTGGATTTGACGTTAAATTTATCCGCCATGGTTTGCAAACTGTCAGAGGGATTTACCGGCAAGCTTATTCCGCCCAGAGTAAAGGTGAGCTGCGAGGTGGTAAGCGACGTAGTCGGATTTTGTGCAGCCAGGTCGAGCACAGTCGTATACAGAAGGTTGACAATCTGAATCAGCGAGTAGGTAGACTTCGAATCCACCGCATAAGTCTGTTGGGGAATAGTGAGCCCTGTGCCGACATTCAAGGGCACTTGGTCGTTTTGCTCAAGCTGGGCCGTGGTCACCACCTTGAGTATTATCGTAATTGTATCTCCGGACTTCACGATGTAGTAATTCGGAATGTTCAGCGCCGTACCTTCAGCAAACCATTGGCCGAGCAATTCCACGGATTTGTTAGCCGTCATGATCGCCGCGACCGTCGTAGCGTAGGTGCTCGCTACGTCGCCGAGTAGAGTGCCTGCGGCAATCGGTGGAAACACTTGCAGCAAGTCTTTCGCCGCGGCAAGAAAACGGTGGATTTGTTCCACAAACCCCAGGAGCGACAGCTGAACCTGTTGCCGCGTCACCAGCGACGAATCCACCACGCCGACTGAAGTCGTCAGAGCAAATTGCTCCAACCCTGGTTCCTGCAACTGGTAATACAGTTCGGTATAACTCTCGTAGTGTGCTAAAGCGCTCTGATGACTGTTTTCATAAGACTGGCCGAAGTCCGGCAGGTATTGGTTCGAACTGAAGGTGGCGTTGATCTGCAATTGTGGCTGCCCTGAGGGGAAGTCGAACGTTGCGGTCACGTTATGCCACTGCGGCAAACCGATTAGATCATCTGTGTAGCCGACAGGAATCGCCTGAATCGCGGGAGCTGGGTTGGCCACGGTCAGGCTACCGGACAGATCATGGAAGTCGAGTGCAGGCTGGATAACCGCGTTCTGGGTCTGACCCGCCGGTGTGAAAATACCCGCGTAGGGAAATGCGCTCGGAGCGGGCAACGCCGGTGTGTCGGGCACGGGATTCGATGCCGGATTCGCACGCTTGGAGAATGCCAGCACCTGCCTGTAATAAAGCACGCCATCGGTCGTTGCCTGAGGATTGTCCGACACCAGCCCGGGTTCTTTCTGCGGACCCGCTGGCAAGCCTTCGTTGCTGGCATTAAAATAGGCGTTCCGTGCGACGCTAAAGCCCAGAAGGTTGAAAAGCAGGTTCAACTGTTGCTGATTGGCGTCGCCGGCAAAATAGCTGCGCCAGAGCTGGAAGGCCGTGCTGCCGGGTGGCGTGGCGGCTTGCATCTCCAATTGGGACGAGCCGTAGAAAGCGAGAGCATTCAAGCTCAGGATGCTCAGCCCTTGACTGGCAACCGCAATGCTCCTCACCGAGGCCGGTGGATGGTCCGTGGCGATGCTGGCCAGCGTGTCACCCGGCTGAATTGTGTAGGTAGATGTGGCTGTCAGATTTAGCGTGGTGTTGGGTCTTAGAAGGGCTAGGTTCCACTGGTTGGCTTCGGCAAGAGTAGGGACATCGAGGCCTGGCACGTTCAGCTTCTGCACGATACCCTGCAACGAATCATTGAGTTGCACCACGTAGGCCTGTTCGCCAGAAAGCTGCATCAATGCTCCAGCTGTGAACATGTCCAGAGCGGCGCTCGCCGCCGCGATATCGGTAACGCTGGCCGGAGCATGCGCTTGCGCAATCATCGCAAAGGTATCGCCGTACTGAATCGTATACGGCGTAGTCGAATTGATCTTGAGCGTCTGGCCGGGCTTGAGCAGGTTCTGAATAGTCTGGTTGGCCAGAGCCAGCGCCGGCACGCTGATTCCGTAACTCGCCAGTGCTTTGGCAATGGTCTGCAGCGTGTCGCCAGGCAGTACTTTGTAAGTCACCGGACTGGCATAGACATTCGAGTTCGAAGCATCGATGTTATC